>OMGQ01000020.1_pt1 | contig 258195 bp, 180 predicted proteins | sample 1646071 | NCBI WGS metagenome assembly OMGQ01 (sample SAMN05578585, study PRJEB25193) | human gut metagenome | biome: Human Microbiome; feature: human-associated habitat; material: feces | host: Homo sapiens | place: USA:Birmingham
ACGACTCATAAATCTACCCTTAATCGTGTATTGGATGATAGTTGCGGATTTTAGGGTGTACACTTGCGCGTTCTCCGTACCCAGTTCCAAAGAGAGGTGATGCTTCTGCGAGAAATTATCCTTCTGCAACATAGAATCCCACCAATCCGTATCCGATCCATAGTCTTCGATGTTCACGTCCGTACGCTGGCGATATTCATCGGCCGACAACATCTCCGGCTTGCCATAGTTCTGCTTCTTGGAAAGCTCGGTGCTATAATTCAATTTCACCTTACCGTTCGTGTTGGAACCGCTCTTCGTGGTGATCAAGATCACACCCGAGGCAGCACGCGTACCATAGATAGCTCCGGCGGAAGCATCCTTCAATACGTCGATAGACTTGATATCATCTTGGTTCAAGGCACGGATATCACCGCCCGGGAAACCGTCGACAACAATCAAAGGCGACTTACCGGATTTAATGGAAGTCAAGCCACGCAATTGGATCGTAGTCGAACCATTGGCACTACCATTGTTCTGCAAGATCAAACCACTGATCCTACCTTGCAAAGAGCTGGTGATATCCGAACCACCCACACCCTTCATCATGTCGCCGGCGGATAAGGAGGTAACGGAACTGGTCACCTGCTTCTTCTCCATCGTACCGTATCCCACTACGACGACCTCTTCCAGTGTCTGGGAATCCTCGGACAAAGAAACATTCACAACGCTCTGATTATTAACAGGAACCTCCTTGGTTATATAACCAATATAAGAGATCTCCAAAATAGCGTTTGCGGGCACATCTTGCAACACGACTTGTCCGTTTATGTCGGTTACATTTCCATTGGTCGTACCTTTTACGACCACATTCGCACCAATTAATTCACCTGCCGCATCTGATACTTTTACGGTTACTGCCTTTCCTTTTTGGGTAACAGATTCTATTCTCGGTCCATAGCTAGAGGTGATTTCCCTAGCGGCCTGCATATGCGCAGAGGCCATAAATAGCAAACCTGTGGTTAGTAACGCAGCACTGGGTCTAAGCAAGCCAAACTGTGTCTGCTTGCCTTTCTTACTACATTTCTCCATCGCTTTCTTTAAATGGTAATTATTATTTAGAGCTAAATTAGATTAACAATTAAAACACACAATCTTTATGCCCGTATAGGCTAGTCAACAAAGAAACGGCTAGTCTAAACGATCGATTTTTTTAGTCGTTTGCAAAGGTACATATTTATTCAATTCCAGCAACCTTTACGTGTTATTTTTTTGTTTCCTATCCGCTTTCCTATCAATTGTATAGCTTATTGCCCGTAAAAAAATTAAATCTTTTGTTGACTACTTTTCAAACTGCTTAAGAAACGCAAGATCTAAACGATCTTTTAGACTAGTCGTTTTCCTCTTCAATATTCTTATATTTCCTATACATTATTATATATAAGAGATATCCTACTTTTATCCATTTCTATCCCTTTTTTGAATAAAATGAATGACCTTAAACATTTCCACCTCATTTTTCTTTACTTTTGAACTGAAATATGAATCATACAACTATGACTATACAGACAATAGACACCGGCTACTTCTACGCCGACGGAGGCGCCATGTTCGGGGCCATTCCTAAAAGCGCTTGGAGTCGTCGCTATCCGAGCGACGAGACAAATGGTTGCGTGCTAGCCATGCGTAGCCTTGTCATAAAAACAGATGACGGACGCATCGTCCTAGTAGATAACGGAGCGGGAAATAAACACTTAAAACAACTAAGTTATTACCGCTTCTTCAACTTGATAGACCTCGGCACGGAACTACGAAACCGGGGAATTCAACCGGAGGAAATCACGGATGTTGTCCTCACCCATCTCCATTTCGATCATTGCGGTTATACCACGCAAAAGGATGAATCTACCGGACATTTATTTCTCTCATTCCCAAATGCGAACCACTGGGTTAGCCGCAAGCAATGGGAGAATTTCCTTCATCCGAACGCCTTGGAGAAAGATTCCTATTTTATCGAGAATATGCAAGCCGTCGCGGATGCTAATTCCTTACGGCTGCTAGATGCCGACACTTCGATTTGCCCCACGATAGAGCTACGCTTGTATGATGGGCACACTCCGGGGCAAATTGTTCCCTATATCCATACGGAAGATCGGACTTTTGTCTTTGCCGGAGATGTTATCCCCCTTGTAGCCAGCGTATCCCCGGAATGGATCTCCGCTTACGACACGTATCCGGTCACGTCATACAACGAGAAACTGCGCATGCTTGCTGAAGCCTCCCGAAAAGGGCAAGCGCTCATCTACTGCCATGACGCTTACATCCGCTGCACAACCGTAAAACGTGTGAATTCTTATTATAAGAAAGACAAGGAAATACCTCTCAAGAAGACGTTTCTTTTCCCTTAGTCCCTAGCCCTTTTCCCTTTAGACCTTAGGTGTTTCTTCCATATTCCTTAGACATTTCTTATAGAAGTATTCATCATCCAACAGCCGTTGCATGATCGTCCACCAACTGTTGGATGATCATGCAACAGCTGTTGGACGATCATGCACCAGTTGATAAATAGTCTATATATATAGACAAAATCCCTAAGGTTATCGCATCAAAAGTGTAAAAGCATTAGATAAAACGGCTAATTCTATTTATCTTTGGGCGGTGATACTGAATCAATTATTGTTTTACATTCTAAACTCTAAACACATGAACAGCCTAAGCAAACTAGCGCTCGTCCTGACATTTTGCACGGGAATGATCGCTTGCTCCGGTGGTAAGGCCGTAAAAGGAGATTACGGAGTAGTGCCTTTGCCACAAGAAGTAACATTGACGAACGGAAATCCTTTCGTCCTAAGTCCATCCACGAAGATATTTTATCCGGAGGGCAATGATAAGATGAAGAAGAACGCCGAGTTCCTCGCTTCTTATATCAAGGAAATCACGGGCTATGAATTAGCAACCGCTACCGGCCAGCCCGGTAAGGGGATCAGCCTCGTTATCGACCAAAGTATCCAGAATCCGGAAGGATATCAACTGACCGTTAGCGATAACGGGATACGAATCGCCGGAAGTACGGATGCCGGCGTATTTTATGGTATCCAGACATTACGTAAATCGATCCCGGCCACGGCCCAAGGGATGAACGTAGAATTACCGGCAGCTACCATCAACGACTATCCCCGTTTTGCCTATAGAGGCATGATGCTGGATGTCAGCCGCCATTTCTTCCCCGTGGATTCGGTAAAAACGTATCTCGATATCCTTGCCTTGCACAACCAAAATACGTTCCACTGGCATCTGTCCGATGACCAAGGTTGGCGTATCGAGATCAAGAAATATCCGGAATTGACACAGATCGGATCTAAACGTAAGGAAACCGTGATCGGCCATAACTCCGGAACATATGACGGAAAGGAATACGGGGGCTTCTATACACAAGACCAGATTCGCGATGTCATCAACTATGCCGCCGAACGCCATATCACGATCATCCCGGAAATCGATATGCCGGGACATCAATTGGCAGCCTTGGCTACTTACCCGGAACTGGGATGCACCGGGGGCCCTTATGACGTATGGGGCCAATGGGGAGTAGCCGACGACGTGATCTGCGCCGGAAACGAGAAATCCATGCAATTCCTAGAAGACGTATTGAGCGAGGTCATCGATCTTTTCCCGTCCGAATATATCCATGTAGGCGGTGATGAGTGCCCGAAGGTACGTTGGGAGAAATGCCCGAAATGCCAAGCTCGCATCAAGGCGGAAGGTATCAAGGGGGACAAGAAACATTCCGCCGAGGAATATTTGCAAAGCTACGTGATCTCCCGCATAGAGAAATTCGTGGAGAGCAAAGGACGCCATATCATCGGCTGGGACGAGATCCTAGAAGGAGGCTTGGCCCCGAATGCCACGGTAATGAGCTGGAGAGGCATGGATGGAGGTATCGAAGCCGCCAAGCAAAAGCATAACGTGGTCATGACACCGAATACATATGTATATCTGGATTACTATCAATCAGCGGATACGGATCTTGAGCCCGATGCTATCGGTGGTTACTTGCCGTTAGAGAAAGTATATTCTTTTGAGCCGACAGCCGGTATCTCTCCTGAAGACCAGAAGTACGTGATCGGGGCGCAAGCCAACCTCTGGACGGAATATATCCCGACCTTCTCACAGGTAGAATACATGATCATGCCCCGTATCGACGCCGTAGCCGATATCCAGTGGAGCGATCCGTCCAAGAAAGATTATCAGACGTTCCTGCCCCGTGTGGCCCGCATGACACAACTTTACGATCGCTTGGGATATAATTACGGAAAGCATATCTTCGATATTAACGCCTCCCTGACCACCAATACGGAGAACGGAACACTCGACATAGCCTTGACGAAGTTGGGTGAAGGAGATATCTATTATACGGTAGACGGTAGCGATCCTACGATCGCCAGCATCAAGTATGAAGGCCCGGTACAGATCAACCAAGATTGCGAATTCAAGGCGATCGTTGTCCGTCCGAACGGTACGAGCCGCATCTTCTCAGAAGATATCTTCTTCAATAAAGCGACGATGAAGCCCATCACCTTGAAAGAGCAACCCAGCAAAGGATACGTTTTCAACGGGGCACAGGTATTGGTAGACGGCTTACGTGGAGGTAGTAATTACAAGACCGGCCATTGGCTGGGTTTCCAAGGAAAAGACCTTGACGCCACGATCGATCTAAAGGAACCAACCGAAATCCAGAAGGTATCTTTCAACACAAACGTGGTGAAAGGCGATTGGATCATGGGAGCCTCCGCCGTAACCATAAAGGTATCCGACGATGGCAAGAATTTCAAGGAAGTAGCTTCCAAGAAAATCCCGGAGCTAACCCAAAACGACAAGGACGGTTTATATCCCCAAGAGATATCCTTCGCCCCGGTAAAGGCCCGCTATGTCGAGATTATCATCAACAGCAGCAAACTACCAAAATGGCACGGTGGCGCCGGAAGTCCCGCATTCTTGTTCGTAGATGAGATAGAAATCTTATAAGATAATGATACAGCGAGATGGCTGAGAGATACCCGCCATCTCGCTTTCTTATTTTAAACTAAATAACAAATATCATGATAAACAAAAACATCTTAATTCTTTCAGCCCTATGCTCCTGTTGCTCACTATGGGCGGATGAGGTTGTCGTGCGACATTATAATTACGCCGGCCCTTACGAGGTGAAGAAACCCTTCTTGGCAGATAGCCTGGATGTAAACAGTAAGAGATTCTCAGACAAGGAACTATTGAACACGACCGTTCCTTTCTGCAACCTTTCCCAAAGCGGACAAACCCTTGACGCGGCGTCTTCCGGAGAGCTGACCTTGCCAACCTCGGCCTCTTCCTACGCGCTACATTTGGTTTCCTTCTACCTGAATAGTGACCGCTATACAAAAGGCACCTTAAGGATCAATGGCCCTGAGATTTCAGAAGTCTACGTGGATGGACAACTCACAAAACTAACCCAAGGAGAAGCCTCGTTGACCTTGGAGCCGCGACGCTATGAAATCGTAATTAAATATTTATCTGAGAGCCACAAAGAGAATGCCTTAAAAGCCTCATTCAACCCGGAAAAAGACGCAGTGGTAACCACGACCATCAATCCGGAGAAACGTTATACATTAAGTGATGTATTTGATGGTAAACGCATCCAATCCGCCAGCCTGTCCCCGAATGGAAAATTCATTATCATCTCCTATCAAGAAACCTATCCCGGTGGAAAGCAGTCCTCATTTACCCAGATACTAGACAAGGCTACCGGTTCCGTATTGGTTGAGAACGGACAGAGCTTACGCTGGATGCCTAAAAGCAATCTGGCCTATTACACCCGGAAAGGGATGAAAGGCACGGAATTGGTGACCTTAGACCCTACCAGCAAAAAGGAGAACATCCTTGCCTGCCAATTGCCTGAAGGTTCTTTCAGCTTCGGGCCTACCGAAGACTATCTATTATTCTCCATACGGGAGAAAGGACCGCAAGAACGAAAAGAGATCCAAGAGATACTGGTGCCGGATGATCGCCAACCGGGATGGAGAAACCGTATGTTTATCCATAAATATGACCTGCGAACCGGATTGTTCCAACGGCTCACCTATGGACATACTTCTACTTACATCAACGATGTATCTCAAGACGGCCACTATCTGCTATTCAGTCGCAGGGAACCGAATTTAACGGAGCGCCCTTTCTCACGTACATATATATATAGGATGGATCTACGAACCATGCATGTGGATACCCTTATAAAAGGTGAGAAATTCGTAAGCCGTGCCGTTTTCTCCCCAGATGCCACCCAATTACTCGTTGATGCGTCTGGAGAGGCTTTCGATGGTATCGGATTAAAGATCAAAGAAGGACAGACATCCAATACGAGCGACGGGCAATTATTCCTATACAATATAGCAGATAAAAGTATAAAGCCGCTTACGAAAGATTTTGACCCCTCTGTCGATTCCTACGAGTGGAACGCCCTCGATAAACAAATCTATATCACGGCGAAAGATAAGGACCGTGTTCGCATGTATAGTCTAAACCCGTCCAACGGAAAGATTAAGCAACTTCAAGCCAAGGAAGATGTCATCTCCGATTACTCCATCGCCAATCAAGCTTTCGAAATGGTTTATTTCGGATTAAGCGCTTCCAATTCCCAAAGGCTTTATACCTATAACTTGAAAAACGACGCCTCTTCCTGCTTGATCGATCTCTCCAAAGAGATCTTGAGAGACGTCACTTTAGGAGAAGTGCAAGATTGGAATTTCGTTTCCGCCCAAGGGGATACGATTTACGGCCGCTTCTATCTCCCTCCTCATTTTGACGCGACCAAGAAATATCCGATGATCGTGAATTATTACGGAGGAACAACCCCTACGGCCCGGGTGATGGAAAGCCGTTATCCTTCGCATGTATACGCCGGCTTAGGGTACATCGTCTACATCATACAACCCAGTGGAGCGACTGGATTCGGCCAAGAGTTCTCCGCACGCCATGTCAACGCATGGGGTAAACTTACCGCTGACGAGATCATCGAAGGCACGAAAAAGTTCTGTGAGGAGCATCCTTTTGTCAACACGAAGAAAATCGGTTGCATGGGGGCTTCATACGGAGGTTTCATGACTCAATACCTACAAACAAAAACAGATATATTCGCGGCGGCCATGTCTCACGCGGGAATCAGCGACATCACCAGCTATTGGGGAGAAGGTTACTGGGGATATTCATACAGCTCGTTGGCTAGCGCTAACAGTTATCCATGGAATGCCCGGGATATGTACACTTTACAAAGTCCGCTGTTTAACGCAGACAAGATCAATACCCCGATCTTGTTCTTACATGGAACCGCAGACACGAATGTTCCGATTGGAGAGAGCATCCAGATGTTTACCGCATTAAAATTATTGGGTAAGCCTACAGCGTTTGTCCAGGTAAAAGGAGAGAACCACCATATACTGGATTACGACAAACGTATCTTGTGGAATAACACAATTTACGCATGGTTCGCTAAGTGGTTGAAAGATCAACCGGAGTGGTGGGACGCATTATATCCTCCGAAAAGCCTATAAAAATCAAAATAGGTCACTCTATTCACATATATCTAAAGAGTATCTTTATTAGATACTCTTTTTTTATTTAAATACATTAGATAGTATTTATGAAACACCTTAGTCTCCGAAGAACTAAATCACTTTTCCGTTCAATATTTATTAATTATTATAAATATCTTAATAAATTATAGAACATACAACCTATGTAAACATCTGTTATGTCTAATTGTACTATTTACAGCAAGCATTTTATTTTAATGGCTGTACGGCAAATATAAAGATATATTTGCAATAAACAAACATATTGACAATAAAAATAAACTTACACGAAACTTTGTCAATACGGATTATTTTAAGTTATATGTTAATTTAATACATTCTAGTATTAATATATAGTATTAATATGCAAATTATTTTTAACTCAATCCCGCATCAATGCTAGGAAGTAACACCAAAGTACCTTACCCTCATGAAGTTCTTCGGAAACTAAGTCAATCGACTAAGTGGCAACAATTGATTACAACGATCTATTTATTAACAAATTAAACAAAAAGTATGTGTCTATGAAAAGGTTGACTTATCTATTACTATGCTTGTTTGCAAGTATAGCGTTCGCAACGGCTCAGACCACGAAGGTGACCGGTACGGTTATCTCGGCGGAAGACGATGGACCTATCATTGGAGCCTCTATCGTAGTAGCTGGTACTACTACCGGTACTGTAACGGATTACAACGGAGCGTTCACCTTGGATGTTCCTTCTAACGCGAAAAAGCTAATCGTTTCCTACATCGGTATGAAATCTGTGGAAGTGGCAGTAAAACCAATCATTAAAGTCACGATGGAGTCTGACTCTCAGAACTTGGATGAAGTCGTGGTTGTCGGTTACGGAACTCAAAGAAAAAAGGATGTGACAAGTGCCATATCTAAAGTAGGCGGTGAAGACTTAAGTAACTTGGCAACAGCGTCTTTCGACTCTCAATTAGCCGGACGTGCCGCTGGTGTACAGGTTACGACTCCTAGTGGCGTATTGGGAAGCGGTCCTCAATTCAAGATCCGTGGTATGAGTACGATCAGTTCTAGCTCACAGCCATTATTTATCGTAGACGGTATGCCGATCGCCACGGGAGACAATGGCAATGGCGGAACCGGTCTAGGTATGGCTTACGCTTCTTACAACGCGATGTCTGATATAAATCCGAATGACATCGAATCTATTGAAATATTGAAAGACGGCGCAGCAACTGCTATCTATGGCTCCCGTGCGGCAAATGGAGTTGTATTGATCACAACCAAAAAAGGCTCCAAGGGACGTACTCAAGTAACTTACGATGGCTATGTAAGCGCAGCCAGCGCAGCTAAATTGCATGATCTTCTGGGAGCGAAAGATTTCGTGACTATCGCTAACGAGAAATACGAGAACTGGGGAATGAAAGGACAGGCTGTTTACGATCCGAACGGACCGGACACGAACTGGAATGATTATATTTTCCGTACAGGTTTCCAGCACAATCATAGCTTATCCGCTAGCGGTGGTACGGATAAAAGCCAATATTATGTATCATTAGGTTTCACGGAACAAGATGGTATCATTCGCGCCAATGATTTAAACCGTTTGAGCTTAAAGGCCGACTTGACACAACAAGCGACAAAATGGTTACGCATTGGATTAAACGGCCAGATGACCCGTACCCGGGTTAATGGTGTCATGAATAACGAGAACTCGTTGGGTGGCGTAGGTTTCGCCGGTACTCGTATGCTACCGAACGTATCCGTATATAACCCGGATGATCCTACAGGTTACAATATCGACGCTGAAAACCGTAAGACATTAGGCCGCGGAAGCAACCTTTCCTATATTGATAATGGCATCCAGAATATCGTCTGGGCATTAGACAATAACGTAAACCGTACGACTAATACCCGCACATTAGGTGGTGGATGGGCTGAGATCACATTCATGGACGGATTGACATTAAAAACACAGGCCGGTCTGGATATCTCGAATGTTAAAGACTTCATGGTATGGAACCCGGAATCAGGAGATGGATACGGCTATGGCGGCTTATTGGAAGAAATCAATACCACATACACGAACTGGAACTGGCAAAACGTAATCAACTTTAACCGTACATTCAATGATGTACATAATGTGTCGGCGACAGCGGTACAAGAGTATACCCATACGGAATATGAATACACGGACGCAACCGTGCAACAAATATCCGATGCTTTCTTCACCGACCATATCATTTCTAACACATTCGGTGAGAGATTCGTATATGGAGGTAAAACGTTTATGGGATTAGCCTCCTATATGTTCCGTGCGAATTACAACTATGATAGTAAATATTATATCGGAGCCTCCGTCCGCACAGACGGCTTATCCAGCCTTCCGAAAGATACCCGCTGGGGTACATTCTGGGGAGGATCAGCCGCTTGGCGTATCTCTCGCGAGAAATTCTGGAGCGAATCAACTATTAATGATTGGTTTAACGACTTACGTGTCCGTGCCAGCTACGCTACAATCGGAAACTCTGACCTAGGGAATTATTTCCCTTATCTGGGAACTTACGGGGCGAAGAAAGCAGGATCGAATACAGCTATCGCTTGGAACCGTATGGGTAACAGCCAGCTCAAATGGGAAACAACCGAGACTTTCGATATCGGATTGGATGGCTCTTTCTTTAATAACCGTCTGACATTCGAGCTAGCTTATTGGCAAAAGAACTCCAAAGATTTGGTGTTGGAAGTTCCTACAGCACCTACCGCCGGTATTCCTTACAACTCATATTTTGATAATATCGGTAAGATCAAGAACTCCGGTATGGAGTTGACGGTTAACGCTACAATCATCGCTACCAAAGATTGGAACTGGCAAACTAATTTCAACTTCTCCACGGCTAAGAACACGGTGAAGAGCTTATATGGCGGAACAGACATCGTAGACAATTACACAATTATTCGTGAAGGAGAATCATATAGATCTTTATATGGATATGATTATTACGGCGTAAACGCCGCAAACGGTAATCCGATCTGGAGTAAGGCGGACGGTTCATTAGTGCAATTCGACACATTCGGCTCTTACGACTATGCGGAATATGATCCTTCCAATCCTTCGGATGTCTCCAAGGCTTCTTCCTTGGACGCTAGCGACCGTAAGGTATTAGGTTCATCTATGCCTACTTGGTACGGAGGTTGGAATAATACAGTTTCTTACAAGAATTTCGATTTAAATGTATTCTTCCGCTTCTCCGGAGGTAATAAGATCATGAACGCTTCTCGTCAAAGCGCATTGTTCAATATGGATTTCTCCAACAACGGAACAGAAATCTTAGGCCGCTGGGTTTCTCCAGAGCAACCGGGTGACGGTATGACTCCAAAAATCGGTTATGGAGATGCCTCTTCCTTATTCAATGATGGATATACGGATTCACACTTCGTTGAGAGTGGCAATTACCTAAAACTATCTACGTTAGCTTTAGGCTATACACTACCGAAGGCGGTCGTATCCAAACTGAATATGACAAAGATTCGTTTCTATGTTCAAGGACAGAATTTGCTCACTATCACAGGTTATTCCGGATTGGATCCTGAGACAAACTCTCGTTTAGGTGTAGATTGGAACGGTATGCCACAGCAACGTTCATTCACTTTTGGAGCGAACATTACATTCTAATTTCACAAACTAAGAAAAGTTACAATTATGTTATACAAGAAATTATATAAAAACATTTCAGTAGTAGCGTTAGGGACAGCCCTGTTCTCGCTACCCGTGTTCACCGCCTGCGAAAGCGACGTCGTAGACCTTGAACCTGTTGACAAATTCTCTGAGCTTACGGCATACGGGACAGAAGAACGTTGCGAGTTAGCCGTAGTCGGAGCTTATGATGCCGCACAATGTGGTATGTATATAAATCCGGATGATTATGGCTGGGCACGCGGCTATCCTTTTGGAGCGGCCAGTATATTGCAAGGCGAAATGCGCGGTGAAGATATGAATCTAACCGCCCAATTCTATGATTATACCTATTCCGCAACCTATAACTTGACTACCGCTAATAACGTGGCGATGTGGGAAACCTCTTTCGAGGCTATTAACCGCTATAATACGGTATACGCAGGTATAGAAGGCGCGGTAGCTGCGGGTGTCATAACCGAAGAGAAAGGGAATCAGTACAAAGGAGAATGCCTGTTCTTACGTGCGTTAACCTATCACAACTTGATGATTCATTATGCCTTGCCCTACAACGTAGAAGGTAACAATAACTACGGTATGCCTATTTACACGAAAGCCGTAAACGACCCCAGCCAACTCGCTGAGCAACAAAGCATAGGCCGTTCTACCGTTAAGGAGACTTACGATCAGATATTAAGCGACTTGAATAATGCGGAAAGCATGCTTCCGGACATTATCGATGCTGATAAGATCGGACGTGCGAGCAAAGGTGCCGCCATCGCATTGAAAACGCGCGTATATTTGCATATGCGTGATTGGAACAATGTAGTTACTGAAGCTAAGAAACTGGAAGGCGGACGTTTCATTCTGGAAACCAATCCTGCCACTCCTTTCGTTTCTTACAAAGACAATCAGGAATCTATATTCTCCATTCCGAATGACTCTCAAGATAACGCATCTGTAAATGGAGCTATGTCCGCTATGATGTCTGCCCGTGAAGGTGGCCGTGCGATGTGCCCGACATCCCCTACCCTTTACAACTCCAAATTCTGGAAAGGGGATGACAAGCGTCGTAACCTCGTCCTTTATCGTGCGTCTGACGATTATTACTTCTGTGATAAATACCAGAATCCCCAAACACGTGAAGAGTATGCCCCGATCCTGCGCTATGCCGAGGTATTGCTAAACGAGGCCGAGGCTGCCGCACGTGCGGGAGACAAGACTCTCGCATTGGAGAAATTGAATCAAGTAAGAGACCGTTCTTTGGCCGACCCCGCTACACAAACGTATAAGGCTGGCGATTTCGCCAACACGAAAGCGCTGGTAGAAGCTATCCTTTGGGAACGTCGCATTGAGTTCCAAGGTGAAGGTCGCCGTTGGGAAGACATTCATCGTTTAGCGGCTGACGATTTACTGCCGTCCGGTGGTATTCCCGCAAAGATCGAATACAACAATGCCAAAGGCCAAGGTGCTTTTGTCGTTGGTGGAGAAGTAAAAGCAGAATGGTTCGGCAACAGCAAACAGTTCATCCCGTACACAGATAAACGCTTTATTTGGCCGATCCCATTGAATGATATATTAAGAAACCCCACGCTAGCCGCACAACAGAACGCAGGCTGGTAGAATATAGACACTCTCTTATTTTTTACTATGTAGGGGACATGAGAGGGCGAGACCGGGAGGTTCCGCCCTCTTTTCTTTTAAAACGTATTGACATAATAATTCACGGGAAATCATTATCTTTGCACTCTCTAAAAGAGGCTTATTCGTTATTTCGTGATAAATACTAATAAATCAACGATATGATTCTATTCTTTCAATCTTCAACAAAGACGGTGCTGGCTGTAGAGGCCGCGCACGCTCTCTCTCCTGAAGACACTCAAAAACTGGTTTGGTTGTTTAGCGAGGCAACTCCTGTTCAATCAGAAACATTGGAAGGCTGGTACGTAGGGCCACGCCGGGAAATGATTACCCCGTGGAGTACGAACGCCGTTGAAATTACCCAGAACATGGGCCTAGCCGGTATTTCCCGTATTGAGGAATATTTTCCTGTTTCTTCTGGCGACGCGGATCACGATCCGATGTTACAACGTATCTACAATGGCTTGAATCAGGAGATCTTCACGATCAGTAAAAAACCAGATCCTATTGTCTATATTGAGGATTTGGAAGTGTACAACCAACAAGAGGGCTTGGCACTAAGCCAAGAGGAGATCGCTTACTTGAACGAGGTAAGCCAGAAGTTGGGACGTAAGTTGACCGATAGCGAGGTGTTCGGTTTCTCTCAAGTAAACTCGGAACACTGCCGCCATAAAATATTCGGAGGTGTATTCATCATCGACGGCGAGGAAAAAGAAAGTTCCTTGTTCAACTTGATCAAGAAGACTTCCGCCGAGAACCCTAATAAATTGGTTTCCGCTTATAAAGATAACGTAGCGTTCAATGAAGGCCCGACGGTAGAGCAATTCGCTCCCCTATCCGGTGACAAACCTGATTTCTTCGCCGTAAAAGATATCAAGACGGTTATCTCCTTGAAAGCTGAGACGCATAACTTCCCGACAACCGTTGAACCGTTCAACGGTGCCGCTACCGGAACAGGTGGTGAGATCCGTGACCGTCTGGGCGGTGGTAAGGCATCCTTGCCGATAGCGGGAACAGCTGTCTACATGACTTCTTACCCGCGTACAGAAGGCGCTCGCGAATGGGAGAAGATCCTAGACCCCCGCCCTTGGTTATACCAGACTCCGGAGCAGATCTTGATCAAGGCTTCCAATGGTGCCTCTACATTCGGTAACCATTTCGGCCAGCCGCTTATCTGTGGTTCTTTATTGACTTTCGAGCACACGGAGAACGATAAGAAATACGCTTACGACAAAGTAATCATGCTTGCCGGCGGTGTAGGTTTCGCGAATATGCGTGATGCCTTGAAGGGCGATCCGGAACCGGGCGAAAAAGTGGTTGTGATCGGTGGCGATAACTACCGTATCGGTATGGGTGGTGGAGCCGTATCTTCCGTAAACACGGGACAATATACAAGCGGTATCGAGTTGAACGCCGTACAGCGTGCCAACCCGGAAATGCAGAAACGTGCGGCTAACGTGATCCGTGCGATCACCGAGTCTGACGAGAACCCGATCGTCTCTATCCATGACCATGGTGCGGGTGGACACCTCAACTGTTTGTCTGAGTTGGTTGAGGCTACCGGCGGCCACATCGATATGAGCAAATTGCCGATTGGCGACCCGACTCTTTCAGCGAAGGAGATCGTAGGAAACGAGAGCCAAGAGCGCATGGGCTTATTGATGAAAGAAGAAGATGTAGCCCGTGTAAAACGTATCGCGGATCGTGAACGTGCCCCGATGTATGTGGTAGGCGAGACTACTAACGACATGAAGTTTGTCTTCGAACAAGCGGACGGCGTAAAACCTATCGATATCAAGCTGGAATATATGTTCGGTAAACCGCCTAGAACGGTTATGACAGACCATACGGTCACTGAATCTTATCAACCGGTTGTTTACAAAGAATCCGAACTTCACCATTATTTGGAGAACGTACTTCAATTGGAGGCCGTAGCCTGCAAGGATTGGTTAACAAACAAAGTAGACCGTTCCGTAACCGGTAAGATCGCCCGCCAGCAATGTCAAGGAGAATTACAATTGCCGTTGAGCGACTTAGGTGCCGTAGCGTTGGATTACCGCGGGAAAGCTGGTATCGCTACTTCTATCGGTCACGCTCCCCAAGTAGCCATGGTTGATCCGGCCGCCGGTTCCGTTATGGCAATCGCCGAGTCATTGACCAATATCGTATTCGCTCCGCTGACAGATAAGTTGGAGAGCGTATCCTTAAGTGCCAACTGGATGTGGCCATGCCGTAACGAAGGTGAGGACGCCCGTCTGTACACAGCCGTACAAGCCGCTTCCGATTTCGCTTGCAGCTTGGGCATCAATATCCCGACAGGAAAGGACTCCCTATCCATGACGCAGAAGTACGGCGATGACAAGGTGATCGCCCCGGGTACGGTGATTATCTCCGCCGGTGCCGAGGTTAGCGATATCAAAAAGATCGTCTCTCCCGTATTGGCACAAGACAAGAATACATACATTTATTATATAGACTTCTCTTTCGATACCTTGAAGTTGGGTGGTTCCGCTTTCGCTCAAGCTTTGAACAAGCTGGGTAACGAGGTTCCGACCGTGAAAGATCCGGAATACTTCCGTGACGCTTTCAACGCCGTACAAGATGCGATCGAGAAGAGACTCATCCTTGCCGGACACGATATCTCAGCGGGAGGTATGATCACCGCCCTGTTAGAGATGTGCTTCGCCAACGTAGAGGGTGGTTTGGATGTCAACTTGGATAAGATCTCCGAGAGCGATATCGTGAAGATCCTGTTTGCCGAGAATCCGGGTATCTTGGTTCAGGTAAAGGACAAGAAGGCATTCGAAAAGTTGATGGAAGAAGCTGGCGTAGGTTTCGCCATCATCGCCAAACCGACCGACGAGCGCCATGTATTGGTATCGAAAGACGGCATCCAATATCACTTCGGCATCGACTATATGCGTGACGTATGGTACGAATCTTCTTATAAACTGGATGTAAAGCAGAGCGGAAGCGTTTGTGCCGGAAACCGTTTCGAGAACTATAAGATGCAGCCCGTACAGTACAAGTTCCACAAGGACTTTACCGGAAAGCTTTCTTCTTACGGACTCTCAGCGGAACGCCGCACTCCGAACGGCATCAAGGCCGCGGTAATCCGTGAGAAGGGTACGCAATGCGAGCGTGAGACAGCTTACGCCTTGTATCTGGCTGGTTTCGACGTGAAGGATGTCCATATGACGGACTTGGCTAGCGGACGTGAGACTTTGGAGGATGTAAACTTCATCGTATTCTGCGGTGGTTTCTCCAACTCCGACGTATTAGGTTCCGCCAAGGGCTGGGCCGGCGGTTTCTTGTATAACGAGAAAGCCAAGAAAGCGATCGACAACTATTACGCACGTAAAGATACGTTGAGCATGGGTATCTGTAACGGTTGCCAGTTGATGGCCGAGTTAGGCTTGGTTTATCCGGAGCACGAGAAAAAGCATAAGATGGTTCACAATGATTCCCATAAGTTCGAGTCTAACTTCGTTAGCTTGGAGATCCCGAAAAACAACTCCGTAATGTTCGGCTCCTTGAGCGGCACGAAGTTGGGTGTATGGGTAGCTCATGGTGAAGGTAAGTTCGAGTTCCCCTACGAGGAGAAGGAGTACAACATCATCGCTAAATACAACTACGATGGCTATCCCGCCAATCCGAACGGTTCTCCTTGGTCCGTTGCCGGTGTTTGCTCAAAGGACGGCCGCCATTTAGCCATGATGCCTCACCCCGAACGTGCGATCTTCCCTTGGCAGTGCGGTTATTACCCCGCCGACCGTAAGGAGAACGACGAGGTCACTCCATGGATCGAGGCGTTCGTGAACGCTCGCAAGTGGATCGAGAATAATAAGTAAAAATAACAGGGGTTGTTTTTAGCGTTCTTTGAACCTTAAAAACAACCCCTGTTTCTATATCTCCTTAAAGTTTCTTGGTAACCGCCTTTTGATTGAACTCATCCACACGGTAGAATAGACTTTACAACGAATCCACGATTTTAATATCCAAGCCGGTACAGGGGGATTATCGGTAACCATTACTTTATACAACCGTAATATCCCTGCAACACCCCGCTAATATCTTTGCCTTCGAAATTAATAGACACAGAATTTAATAGAAGAATCATGGAAAGGTTATTTAAAATCAGAATCTTTACGGTTATGTTCTTTTTAGCCGTAGCTTCTATAGCAGCGAACGCTAAAGAAAGTAAGAAGGAAGGTGACAATTATCATGCGAAGCAAATTCTCATCGTAGGTTTGCACGATAACGTGAAATCAAACTATTTCTACAATGGGATGATCGCCGAAGAGACCGGTATGAAAGCGGATAGTATCGACCAAACGTATAATACGATCATCGCCGAGAATATCGCCGCATCCGTAAAGAACGGAGATTGTAAGTTTATCCCGGCAAACGCTACACAAGTGACCGGACAGGTACTGAATGAGATCAAGGTGAACGGGGAGAGCGAGGATTGCTATTCCGATCTTTCAGCCGTGCCGACCGAAGAGTTACAAAAGGTATTGGATAATGCCGACGCTGATTATCTGCTGGTATTAAACCAGCATTATCTTAAATGGCAAGACCAACCGTTGCGCACACTTTTCCATATCGTCAGCTATACCCTATTCGATAAAGATAAAAACGAGGTATATCGGGGGAATAACTTCTTTACCTGTATGAATCTTGAGAATCCGGATAAACTCAGAAAGAGCAGCCGCAAGAGTTCATCCAAGATAGCATCTAGCATTATCAAGACTTTGGATGAGGACTAACCTTCTTCTTTATAGACACATTTATAATTTTCTCGTTGAGCCTAATGGATATCCTTCATTAGGCTTTTTTCTTTATTTAAACCTACACACGGATGTAATCTCTTTGCAAAACCGGACACTTACTTTTGCGCCGTAAAAGATATTTAGGTTTAATTTTAAAAAGATTATTATGAGGATGTTTAACAAACGAATTACTTGCAGGTTACTAGCCTGTTTGTTATTTTTCAATTGCTTACCGGCTCTCCTATTCGCGCAAGGAACGCAAGCCATTATCACCGGTACGGTCGTGGATAATAAAGGGGAATCAGTGATCGGAGCCACGATCCAAGTCAAGAATGAATCTACCGGATTCTTCACGGGCTCTATCACGAACGATAAAGGAGAATACACCATCAAGCAGCTTCCGCTAGGTTCTCCTTATACCGTTACAGCTTCTTATATCGGTTATGGGGAACAGAAAAAGACAGGATACGCATTGAACCAAGGGGATATGCTTCGAGTGGATTTCAAGCTAGCGGAGGAATCGGTGGAGATCCAAGCCGTCGAGGTAGTCGCTAATTCCTTGAAGAACATGGTTCCGAAGATCGGTGCGGCAACATCTATCTCCGCTCAAAATATCACGAAGCTTCCGGTAAACGGCCGTAACTTCACATCCCTGATGGATCTCTCGCCATTGAGTAGCGGAGGAAATATCGCCGGGCAATTATCATCCTCAACGAATTACACCATCGACGGTATGACGGCTAAAGGAACCGTAGCGAGCGGAACGACTTCCGGCGCTTATACGATATCCATGGAAGCCGTCCGCGAGTTTGAGGTGGTAACCAATCAATATGACGTGACCAACGGACGTTCCGGGGGCGGTACCGTGAGCGCTGTTACGAAATCAGGAACCAATACTTTCACCGGAAGTGTATTCGGATTCGGTCGTGCCGATTGGTTATCCAGCTCCTATGATATACGGGGAAATAAATCGACTTCCGACTTCTCTACCTATCAATATGGTTTCTCTTTGGGAGGTCCGATCGTGAAAGACCGTGCGCACTTCTATGTCGTATGGGATCACCAACAGGATTCCCGTCCGATTTATATAGCGGATATCAAGACGGCGGCGGACGAGTCTCGCTATAATGTCACTCAATCTACGCTAGACCGTTATCTGGATATCGCCCGTACTAAATACGGAGTCTCAAATGACCCTCAATTCGGGGAGTTCGGTAAGAAGAAGCAGACGAACGCGGTCTTCGCACGTATCGACTGGCAGTTAAACGCAACCAACTTGTTAACCATTCGCAATAATTTCATCAACGAGGATAATAAACAGAGCGAGAGCGATAACTCCAGTATCAATCTTTACGAGGTTTGGATCGACCGCAAATCGCATAACAACAGCTTACTCGCTACCTTACGCTCGGTATTAAGCCCAAAGCTGACCAACGAGTTGAAGCTTCAACATTTCTTGGTTTACGAGGCCACGACCCCGAACAAGCAATTGCCAAGCTCTAATATCCCAAGAGCAATCGTAGAGAACGTGGAATCTATATCTGGTGACAAAAGCATGTACACTTCCATCCAACTTGGAGGTCAACGCTACGCTCCCGAACATTTTAAGGATAATGTACTTCAATTGGTAGACAATATGTATTATAATACGGACCGCATCAACTATACATTCGGAGCGGACTTCATGTACACCAATATGAAATCACTCTACGGCAGTGAGATGAACGGACGGTTTTATTTCACGGGACTGGATAATTTCGAGCATATGACTCCTTACCGCTATGCCCGGGAAATCGCCTTGGTAGATGATCCTACCGTAAAGATGAATACCTTGAACTCCGCTATCTACGGACAATTACAAACGAAGCTTTTCACCGGATTCGAGGTCATGGCCGGTATCCGTGCGGATTATACCCGTTATTTCAACCACGCGAACTTTAACCAGACTGTTTATGACGAACTAGGCTTACGTACGGACAACGTAATCTCCACCTTCCAGTTGCAACCCCGCGTTCAATTCACGTGGGACGTGAATGATAAACATCAAGATATTATCCGCCTTGGCGCCGGTATCTTCGGTTCGGATTTAAACAACTATTCCATGATCAACAATATGCTGTTCGACGGTACGAAGGTAGCGTCCGTGGATATACAAGGCAATTTGGTTCCGACACCGAATTTCCCGGCATACCGCAAAGATCCTTCTACCGCTCCGGGCGTTGATTTATTCAACAACCCGAATATCCAAAAGATCAGCACGATCAATATGAATAGTAAGGATGCCCGTGTACCGGTAGTATATAAGTTGAACGCCAGCTACACGCATTTCTTCTCCGATCGCTTGCGGGTAGGTATCAGTGCTTACGCCAACTGGGCACGCCATAATTATATGTACGTAGACCGTAATATGGTGGATGAGCCTTACTTCCGTATCGCCGCCGAGGGGAATCGTGGCGTGTTCGTCCCCGCCGAGAGTATCAATACCAAGAACGGAGCTACCGACTGGATGCAAGGACGTAAAAGTGATAAGGTAGGCCGTGTGCTGGAATTAATCAGCGATGGAAAAATCAACCAATATGCGTTCGTGGTAGATGGAACTTGGCGTTATTTCAAGGATGGCGAGCTTTCTTTCAGCTATACGTGGAACGATTCCAAGGATAACACCTCTTACAACGGTAACGTAGCGAATACAGCGACTCTAGCCTTGATGGTAAAAGATGATCCTCGTGATTTGAGTACCATGACTTACTCGGACAACCAATTCCGCCATAAGGTCGTATTCTACGGTACGGCTCCTTCTTTCTGGGGAATCAGCGTAGGCTTGCGTTTCTCCGGGATCGGTGGAACCCGCTACTCTTTAGCGGTTAGTGGTAATATGAACGGTGATTTCGTATCATCCAACGACTTGGCTTATATCTATGACCCGAACGATAGTAATACGCCTCAATATCTTCGTGAGGGTATCCAAGCAATCTTGGACAACCCAGAAGCGGAGAAGAGCGTAAAAGATTATATCCGTAAAAACTATGGGAAGGTTGCCGAGCGTAACGGTGGCGTAAATGGCTTCTACGGTACTTTCGATTTGCGCTTGAACAAGAACTTCAAGATCTATAAGACTCATTCCATCGAGGCCTCGATAGACTTTTTCAATTTCCTGAATATGCTGAACAAGGACTGGGGTGCCGGACATAATCTAGGCAAGCAGAATATCTACTCCATCAAGAGTTTTGACGCGGAGAAGAAGCAATACGTATATAACGTAAACAAAAACACGGGTGTATCCAATATGAACGGAAACCCTTGGCAGATTCAAATCGGCGTACGTTATAAATTCTAACTAACATATTCTATATTCAAATCATAAAAAAATTACGATGAAGAAACAATTCTTATCATTCACGCTTTTACTTGCGTTATCCACTTGGATAGCGCAAGCCGCTACCGTAAGAGGCACTGTATCCGATACGGCAGGCAAACCGCTACAAGGCGTAGTCGTTACGGATGGTTATAATTTCACGCAAACAAATGAGCGGGGAGAATATAGCCTAGATTCGAATCTGGACAAAAGCCGCTTTGTCTACCTCTCCGTACCGGGTGACTATGAGATCGAGCAAACAAAAGGTATACCGGATCTTTTCTATCAGCAACTTGATAAAAGTAAGGAGATTAATGAACATGATTTTACGCTCACCCCTAGGAAACAGCCAATCGACGGGTTTGTCTACTTGGCAATCTCCGATCCTCAGACCATCGACGAACGGCAGATGAAACGTTTCCGTGAAGAGACCATCCCCGACTTGAAACAGACTATAGAGCGCTACCAAGGAAAAGAGGTCTACGGTATGGCGCTGGGAGACATTACTTGGGATCGCATGGATTTATTCACTCCTTATAAGGAAGCAGTCTCGGTCTTAGGCATCCCGATGTTCTCCGTGATCGGCAATCACGACCACGACTTACGTTACCCGGCCTTATCCAATCAAAAGGTAACCGAGGAGAGCTACGCGGAGCGTATCTACGAGGATCATTTCGGCCCTTACAATTATTCGTTCAATGTCGGGGATGCACATATCATCACCTTAAAAGATATTGATTATTATAAAGACAAGAAATATGACGAACGCTTCGGAAAGGAACAACTGGAATGGCTGAAAAACGACCTGAGTTACGTTAAACCCGGGACACTTGTATTTATCAACGTACATGCCCCGGTATTCAACCAGACGGATAAAGGGGGAGGAAACGCCGAGGACGCTGAGAGCCTAAAAGAGATCGTCGGCCCTTATAATGTCCATATCTTCGCCGGACATACGCATTTCTTCGAGAACAACCAAGTCACACCGAATCTGTACGAGCATAATATCGGAGCCGCTTGCGGAGCTTGGTGGGCCGGCCATGTAAACCGGTGCGGCGCCCCGAACGGTTATCTGGTCGTTGAGGTGAAAGGGAATGCCGCTACTTGGTATTATAAGGCAACCGGCCATGATTCGGATTATCAATTCAGGGTTTATAAGCCGAATGAGTTCAAATCACAAGCGGATTACCTAGTGGTGAACGTATGGGATTGGGACCCGACCTACCAAGTTACATGGAGCGAAAACGGCATAGAGAAAGGTCGCATGGAGCAATTCGATGATGAAGACCAAGACTATATCGACATGCACGGAAAACCTTCTGGATATCATACATCGCACTTATTCCGTTGCCACCCTTCTGCCGGAGTCAAAGACGTACGGATCAAGGTTATCAACCGATTTGGCGAGACCTTTACTAAAAATGTAACACTCCCGTAATCAAGTCGTAACAAGTGGCATTTACTTTTGTATCGATAAAATGTAGAAAACTCTCATTACATATTAATGTTAGAATCATTACAAAGGAACAAACCAAACCTTATTCCTAACTTTGAACGGCAACTTGGCTTTCGGCGGAAGGCGGTTGCCGTTATTTTTTTGAGGGTATATCCTATTCTTAACGGGAAAAGTTTCGAGTTCATTCGAAACTTTTGTACTTTTACGCAAAAGTTTCGAGTATGGACGATAGATTTAAGACATTAGAGAAGTATAACCTATGGGGTGGAAACGATTTTCCAACAGGCTATAAACGGCAAGATTATTTAGATAGGATATTATCCTACACCGGAAACAGATTAATCAAAGTCTTGGTAGGACAGCGACGTGTAGGGAAAAGCTATCTCCTTCGTCAGTTAGCTAGCCATCTCGCCAATAGTGGAGTAAATCCCCGAAATATATTCTTCATTAACTGTGAGCTATCCGCCTTTTATTTTTTGAAAACCAATGAAGATCTTGATTCCCTGTTTAATCTCTACTTAAAACAAATAAATCCTCGAGGTCGTATCTATCTGTTCATTGACGAAATCCAAAATGTAGAGGGATGGGAACGCTTCGCCAACTCATACTCACAGGACTATACCGCCGAATATGAGTTATTCATCAGTGGTTCCAACTCTAAAATGCTATCTGGAGAACTCGCCACGTTATTAGCCGGACGTTATGTGGAATTTGCCATCTATCCTTTTTCATACACAGAGTTTCTTGGAATCACCCAAAAAGAAAATAACAAGATACACTACCTAGAATATATGCAAAGTAGTGGCATGCCTGAATTATACCATCTATCTCAACCAGAAGTACAAAGAAATTATATATCCGCATTAAAAGACACCGTATTACTACGTGATATCATACAAAGACAAAACATAAAAGACGCTAAGTTGCTTGAGGACATTTTTGTCTATCTGGTAAATAACGCATCTAATTTAATATCAATTCGGAATATCACCAATTATTTCAAGAGCTCGGGAAGGAAGACCAGCTATGATACGATCGCCTCCTACATTAGTTACATAGAGGACACTTTTTTGGTACATAAAGTCGAGAAATACCAAATCAAGGGAAAGGAGACCATCGCTGGGAATTGTAAGTATTACATCAATGACCTAGGTTTCAACAATTATTTATATCAAGGCTTCGGCTATGGCATTGGATATAAACTAGAAAACCTCATTTATCTAGATTTATTAAGGGCCGGCTATCAAATATACGTAGGCAGCATAAAGAACAAAGAGGTGGATTTCGTCGCTATCAAAGGAGAGAGGGTTATCTATCTCCAATCCACTTATTTACTAATCGACAAAGAAACCATCGAACGGGAATATGCCTCGTTAGAGGCCATTGAGGATAATTACGAGAAGATCGTTGTCTCGCTCGATGATCTGCCGCTTCCTTCCAAAGAAGGAATAAAGCACGTACAAGCATGGAATTTATCCCATACCATTCTCTAAGGTCTGAAAGACAAAAGTCCCCAGCAGCGTATACGCTACCGGGGCTTGTTCTTTTTCAAAAGCCTTCCGAATATCATGCATCACATTTATTCCGTTACTATCCTTTCGGCGGAAAGCGATTGCCGTTATTATCTTAATCCGCAATTCTTTCCGAGAGGCTACAACACTTCTGTCTTTTCCTGATTTAGCTTTGCGATATAACAGAATTACACTTTTCCAACCGAGCCCCCCCTTTTTTGTACCACGGCAATAAAGTAGCCAACTAAATTCGTTAAGTTAAGTTCAGCTTTCATTTCACAGAAAGCTCGTCTGATAGGTATGTAAAAAATAAGGAGCTAAGTTCATCACTTAACTCCTTACCACTCAGCTTTAGTCGGGATGACTGGATTCGAACCAGCGACCACACGCCCCCCAGACGCGTACTCTAACCGGGCTGAGCTACATCCCGCTTTTATTTTACGGGTGCAAAGGTAGTTTTTTTCCGTTAAATGCCAAAACTTTCACGATAAAAATCAAGAGACTCCAAGATTTTTTCCTTGGTGACCGATTGGTTGATACGGACATCTCCTACATTTTTCAGTAAAGTGAAGTTGATGATACCGCCCTCATTCTTTTTATCATGTGTCATTAACTCATATAAGGTATCGTAGTCCGTGCAGTCAAAGAAGAGCGCCGGATAATACTCTTTTATATAATAAACGACTTGACTCAATTTCTCCATCGGGAAGCCACACAGCTTATGCGAGAGGTAAAGCTCGCTCACGATACCCGCCGCTACCGCATGACCATGCAAGATCGGACGCATTTTCAGGAAAGACAAGCTCTCGAAAGCGTGGCCGATCGTATGACCGAAATTCAATGCCTTACGAATACCTTGTTCCTTGGGATCTTCCTCTACGATCCGCTCTTTCACGGCGACCGACTGGCCTACCAAACTATTCAAATACGAATAATTCATGGTGTCGATATCAAAAAGCATGACAGACGCATAATTCTCCATCGAACTAATCAACCCGTGCTTGATCATCTCCGCATAACCGGAAAGGATATTATCGCGATCCAACGTGCGCAAGAAATCGCAATCGATGAATACACACAAGGGGGGATAAAAAGAACCGACCTCGTTCTTCAACCCATTGAAGTTGATACCTGTCTTACCGCCAACCGCAGCATCGACGGACGCCATCAAGGTCGTAGGGATATTGATCGTACGGATGCCCCGCTTGAAAGTAGCGCCGGCAAAACCACCCATATCCGTAATCATACCGCCACCCAAATTCACCAGCAAGGAGTTACGGGAAGCTCCCTCATTCGACAAAGCTGTCCATATCTGGGCTAATGAGACAAAACCCTTATTCATATCACCCGCTTCCATCACGAGAATCGGCGCCTTTTGAAAGGCCGGTATATCCTCTACCAAGGGAAAACATTTCTCTTTGGTATTCGTATCCATAAGGATGAACAGCTTATCGTATTTTAGAGAGGAGAGAAAATCTTGCAGTTCCGATTTCAGGTCCTTGCAAATAACCACTTTTTGCTCTGACATATCTTTTTTATTTAAAACCTTAGACCACAAAGGTAAAACATGTATTCCGATTATCAAAACGACATAAAAAAATTCCTTCGGATGGAATTCTTATTCGATCCGAAGGAATCTATCATTGCGTCCGAAAGAAAAGTCAATTTCTTCCGAACCGATTTTATTGTACTCCAACAGCCTCTTTCACAGCGCCAACCGCAATGGAAAGGCCCTCCATGTTCTTACCGCCGGCCGTAGCGAAATGGGGTTGTCCACCACCACCGCCTTGGATATGCTTAGCGGCCTCTTTTACGATCTTACCGGCATGCAAGCCCTCTTTCACCAAATCATCGCTTAACATAAGCATGAGCGTGCATTTGTTATCGTCAATGATACCGGCAACAAAGACAAAGCTATCGGTTGTCTCCGCCTTGATCTGGAAAGCCACGTTCTTCATAGCGTCCGCATTTGCCTTGCCTACAAATTGCATAACCTTGATACCGTTGCTCTCCGAAGCTTTCGCCACGATCTCCTCTTTCAATCGCATAGACTTCTCTCGGATATAATCCTCGATCTGTTTCTTCATCTCCGCGTTCTCCTCGATAGACTTTTTCATCGCTTGCGCCAAATTCGGCATATGGTTCATCAACGCACGCAACTCACGGATCAGATCTTGCTGGGCATATACGAATTGCTCCGCTCCCTCGGCCGTAACCGCCTCTATACGACGGACACCGGCAGCGATAGAACTCTCGCCCACGATATGTAAAGAACCGATCATTCCGGTAGCCGGGATATGCGTACCACCACATAGCTCCACGGAGCTTCCGTATTTCACGACACGTACCTCGTCGCCATATTTCTCACCGAACAAAGCCATAGCCCCTAGCGCCTTTGCTTCGGCGATCGGCATATTGCGATGCTCTTCCAACGGGAAGTTCGCACGGATCTTCTCTCCAACCAATATTTCCACCTTACGGATTTCCTCGTCCGTCACTTTCTGGAAATGAGAGAAGTCGAAACGTAAAGAATCAGGCGAAACATACGAACCTTTCTGCTCTACGTGCGTACCTAATACCTCACGCAACGCCTCATGCAAAAGGTGCGTAGCGGAGTGGTTACACTCACACTGGATACGCTTTTTCTCGTTGATCTTCGCAGTAAAAGTAGCTGTCACATCTTTCGGGAGTTTCGCTACCAAATGAACCGGCAAATTATTCTCACGTTTCGTATCGATCACGTCGATCTTCTCGTCATCGGCGATCAACCAACCCGTATCACCGACCTGTCCACCCATTTCCGCATAGAACGGGGTTTGATCCAGAACGATCTGATATAATACTTTATTCTTTTGTTTGATCTGGCGATAACGCAAGATCTCTGCCTCGCATTCGAACAAATCATAACCCACGAACTTACATTCACCCTCTTTCAGCGTGATCCAGTCGCCTGTCTCGATAGCGGCGGCGTTACGGGCACGCTCTTTCTGCTTCTGCATAGCCTTATTGAACTCCTCGATATCGGCTTCCATGCCGTTCTCACGAAGAATCAATTCCGTCAAGTCCAACGGGAATCCGTAGGTATCATATAATGTAAAGGCATCTACGCCATTCAAGACCGTCTTGCCCGCAGCCTTCGTCTCCTCCATTTTCTTATCCAGCAAACGGATACCGGTTTCCAAGGTACGAAGGAAAGATTCTTCCTCCTCCTTGATAACCTTCTCAATCAAGGTTTTCTGAGCGATCAATTCCGGATAAGCGTCGCCCATCGTCTCGATCAATACGGGCAAAAGCTTATACATAAACGCTTCCTTGCGATCCAAGAACGTATAACCATAACGAACGGCACGCCGCAAGATACGACGGATTACATAACCGGCCTTAGCGTTGGAAGGCAACTGTCCGTCCGTGATAGCGAAAGCGATCGTACGGATATGATCGGCGATCACACGCATAGCGATATCTTGCTGTTTATCCGTACCGTAAGTCGTACCCGCCATTCCCGCGATTACCTTGATAATCGGTTGGAATACGTCCGTATCATAATTTGAGGTCTTACCCTGCAATGCCATGCACAGACGCTCGAATCCCATACCGGTATCGATTACCTTAGCCGGCAGCGGTTCCAAAGAGCCGTCGGCCTTGCGGTTGAATTGCATGAACACAAGGTTCCAGATCTCGATTACCTGCGGATGATCCTTATTTACCATATCGGCGCCGCTGACCGCCGCACGCTCCTCGTCCGAACGAAGGTCGATATGGATCTCGGAACAGGGACCGCAAGGACCCGTGTCCCCCATTTCCCAGAAGTTATCATGTTTGTTACCGTTCAGAATATGATCTTTCGGTAAATATTGCTCCCAATAACCAGCAGCTTCGTTATCACGATCTAAGCCTTCAGCGGGGCTTCCCTCGAATACGGTGGCATATAAACGCTCCGGATTCAGCTTCAATACCTCTACCAAGTATTCCCAAGCCCAGTTGATCGCCTCTTTCTTAAAATAATCTCCGAACGACCAGTTTCCGAGCATCTCAAACATCGTATGGTGATAGGTATCATGCCCTACCTCCTCTAAATCGTTATGCTTACCGCTAACACGAAGACATTTCTGAGAGTCCGCGACACGAGGATACTTACGGGGCACGTTGCCCAAGATAATATCTTTAAACTGATTCATTCCCGCGTTCGTAAACATCAACGTGGGGTCACCCTTTACCACCATTGGAGCGGAAGGCACGATCTGGTGTTCCTTAGAAGCGAAGAATTGCTTGAAGGATTCACGGATTTCTTTTGCTGTCAACATAATCTATTTATATAGTTCTCGTTAATATTCTGAAAAACAATTTGCAAAAGTACTGCAAATTATTATTTTTGCGTGCATTCAGATAACAAAAAATGTAGATGAAACTCTTTAAAAGTCGCAAAACATACTATTTATACAATCCGAACACACTCAATTATGAGCGTGTATACCCATCTAGCAAAGACCGGCTGTTCACCGTTCTCCGCCATTTAAGCACCGGAATAGCGTTCGGCGTAGCCACTTTTTTCGTCATGATGCATTTGGTGGACTCTCCGATGGAATCTCAGTTACGTAAGGAGAACCGCCTATTGCAAACTCAATACGAGGTACTTTCCCTTCGCTTAAATAACGCGTTGGACGTATTGGATGATATCCAACAGCGTGATGAGAATCTGTACCGGGCGATCTTCCAAGCCGAGTCCATCCCCGAGTCCGTTCGGAAAGCCGGGTTTGGAGGGACAAACCGTTACGAGCATTTGATGAGCCTGTCCAATCCGGAGCTTGTTGTCTCCACGACCCAAAAGATGGATATGCTACGTAAGCAATTATATATCCAGTCCAACTCCTTGGAGGAACTGATCTCCTTAGGAAAGAACCAAGAAGAGAGAAGTAAATGTATCCCGGCGATCCAGCCGATTTCCAATAAGGATCTGCGTCGTACCGCTTCCGGCTATGGCGTACGTATCGACCCGATTTACCGTACACCTCGTTTCCATTCCGGAATGGATTTCTCGGCTAAAGTGGGAACGGAGATCTATGCGACAGGTAATGGCGTTGTCACTTTCGCCGCTTGGAAACAGGGATACGGAAATTGTTTGATTATCGATCATGGCTACGGCTATCAGACTTTATACGGTCATATGAGTAAGTTCAAGAAACGTGTCGGACAAAAGGTTACTCGTGGAGAGGTGATTGGCGAGGTTGGAAATACCGGGAAATCTACCGGCCCTCACTTGCATTATGAGGTAATCGTACGAGGGAAGTATGATAACCCATCTAAATACTATTACATGGATCTCTCACCTGAGGAATACGACCGTATGATCCAGATTGCCGAGAATCATGGTCAGGTTATGGATTAAACTTCATTAGCAGTATGAGTCTAAAAAAGAATAAAGATCTCAAACTCTATTTTTCCATCAGCGAGGTGGCGCAGATGTTCGACGTGAACGAGTCCACCCTTCGCTTTTGGGAGAAGGAGTTCGATATCATCAATCCAAGGAAGACGAGCAAAGGTACCCGTTTTTATAAGCAGGAGGATATCGACGCGGTACGCCTCATCTACCATCTGGTTAAAGAGAGAGGGATGACCTTGGCCGGCGCACGGCAAAAACTGAAGGACAATAAAGAGACGACGATCCGGCAAGAAGAGATCGTAAACCGCCTGAAACAAATCAAAGAAGAGCTGTTAGCTATGAAAGACGCATTCGATGCTTTTGCCCCGAAAGTGTGATTATTCTGTTGATAAAACCAGAACAAAACCGTACCTTCGTCCCCAATTAAATAAAACATAAGCAAATAAAATACAAGACATGGAAATTACAGGAAAAATTATTCAAGTCCTACCGGAAGTAGGCGGTGTCAGCAAAGCCGGAAACGAATGGAAAAAACAAGAGTACGTATTAGAGACACACGATCAATATCCCAAGAAAGTATGCTTCCAGATATTCGGAGCGGATAAGATCGCTCAAGCGGCCATTCAGCCGGGCGAGGAATTGACAGTCTCTTTCGACATTGACAGCCGTGAGTACCAAGGCCGCTGGTTCACCAGTATCAACGCATGGAAAGTAGACCGTCCGATGGCGGCAGCTTCTCAAGCCGCTCCGATGGGAGTAACTCCGGATAATTTCGCTCCGGCTTCCGCTCCTACAGCTCCAGCCTCATCCGCTCCTGATTTCGGACCGGCCAATCCTATCGATGATTTGCCATTCTAAAGACTAATGGATATCGTATTACTAATTGGCGGTTTACTACTAATTTTAGTTGGGGCTAACGCCTTGACGGATGGTGCCGCCTCAGTAGCCAAACGCTTCAATATTTCCAGCTTAGTAATCGGGCTAACTATTGTGGCGTTTGGGACTTCCGCACCGGAATTAACGGTCAGTGTCGTATCTGCCTTGAAAGGAAGCTCAGATATCGCTATTGGTAATGTAGTAGGAAGCAATATATTTAACGCCTTGATGATTGTCGGCTGTACGGCCGCTATCGTACCGATTAGCGTCACGAAAGGTACGTTGAGCAAAGAGATCCCTCTTTGCGTGCTTGCCTCAATCGTATTATTTATTTGCGCGAATGACGTTTTGATCAACGGCGCGTCGCAAAATAGTATCAGTAGTAGCGATGGAATGTTACTATTATGCTTCTTCGCCATTTTCCTTGGCTATACATTCGCGATTGCACATAATGGAGAGGAAAATGGAGAGAGCACGATTAAAATAATGCCCATTTGGAAAGCGAGTTTATTCATCATTGGAGGATTGGCCGGTTTGATTTACGGAGGACAATTTTTCGTGGATAGAGCTTCTGGTATCGCCCGTGGACTGGGTGTCAGCGAATCTATTATCGGTTTGACTTTAGTGGCCGGAGGAACCTCTCTTCCTGAGTTAGCGACTTCCGTCGTGGCCGCCTTAAAGAAGAACCCGGAGATGGCGATCGGAAACGTTATCGGTTCCAACCTCTTCAATATATTCTTCGTATTAGGTTGTAGCGCGACAATCACGCCGATGAACATACAAGGCATTACCAATCTGGATTTGGGCGTCATGATCGGTTCATGCGTATTGCTTTATATTTTTGGCCTTTTCTTCAAGAAACGGACCATCACTAGGCCGGAGGGAATCCTATTGATCGCTTGTTATTTAGCTTATATAACTTATTTGATTGTCGGCTGATAAAGCTTTTATAAAACAAAAGTGTAGCGAAGCACTTCGCTACACTTAATCCGCTACACGTCCGACAGATTTAATATTCTGTATCTTCGACAAAGTCACGCACATTTTCTGGATATCTTCTACGTCATGAACTTTCATCTTTATCTTACCTTCGAACACGCCGTCTTTCGCCTCGATCAGCAAGCGCATGATGTTCACGTTGAAATCCTCGGAAATCGTTTTCGTGATCGTATTCAGTATGCCTATCGAGTCTATACCTTTCACCTCTAGCGTGGCCTCAAAAGAAGCGTTCATATAGCTGCTCCAAACCGTATTCAAGATACGTTCGCCAAAGCTACTTTTCAAGCGCATGGCGATCGGACAGGAGCGTTTATGAACTACTACATTTCCATCATCATTGATAAAACCTAAAGAGTCATCTCCCGGAATCGGCTTACAACATTCCGCAATTACATAATTACGCTCAAAAGCCTCCTCTTTCAATAAATAAGGCTTTTTCTTATCATATTTAGGCTTCTCTTTCTTGGCTTCCTCCTCTTCGGGTTGTTTCACCTTCTTGGAAGCGACACCCAACGCCTGTTTCACATACTTAAACAAGACATTATCCGTCTTCTCCTTCAACAGCTTCTTTAAATTCTCGGGCAAAACCACATCCCCCTTCTCTACCGCATAAAAGAATTCCTCGCGTTTCGAGAATCCAAAGTACATGCCTAATTTATCCAGATTGGATGTACTCGCCTCAAGCTCCGAACGCTTGAAGGCATCAAGAACTTTTATCTCTCCATACTTAGCGACCTCTTTACGGACACGCTTTAATACGGCATCGATCTTCGCACGAGCCTTAGCGGTAGTCACGAAGTTCAACCACTCCGGTTGCGGCTCCTGAGAGCGGGAAGTCAAGACCTCCACCTGATCTCCACTGGACAGCGGATGACTCAATGGCACCAAACGATGGTTTACCTTAGCGCCAATACATTTATTACCGATATCGGAGTGAAGCGCATAAGCGAAATCCAAGGCGGTAGCCCCTTGGGGCAATGTCTTTATATCTCCTTTCGGAGTGAAAACAAATATCTCGGAAGTAAATAAGTTCAGTTTGATCGTATCCAAGAAATCCAGCGCATTCGGGTCCGGACTCTCCAATATCTCGGTAATGGTTTGTATCCATTTATCCAATTCCGTATCCTCCTCCACGTTGGATTCCTTGTATTTCCAATGGGCAGCGAAGCCTTTCTCTGCGATATCATCCATACGGCGGCTACGGATCTGGATCTCTACCCATTGTCCATCCGGTCCCATAACGGTCAGATGAAGCGCTTGATAACCGTTCGCTTTCGGACGGCTCACCCAATCACGGATACGGTCGGGACGAATCCGGTAAATATCCGTAATAGCCGAGTAGATATCCCAACATTGGTTTTTCTCGTCCACACCGGGAAGCGGGTCAAAAATAATGCGGACCGCATAAATATCATAAATATCCTCGAAAGCGACACCCTTGCTTTCCATCTTATTCCAAATGGAATAGACCGATTTCACACGGGCACGCATTTCATACTGAAGTCCCATAGACTTCAGCTTCTCGTCCACAGGGGCGGCGAAATGCTCGAATAATTTATTACGGCTCTCTTCTGTCGCTTTCAACTTAGCGCTGATGAAATCGTATTCTTGCGGATGCTCATATTTAAAACTCAAATCCTCCAGTTCCGTCTTGATCGAGAAGAGACCCAGACGATGCGCCAGAGGAGCATACAAATAAAGAGTCTCACCCGCGATCTTAAATTGCTTGGCGGGAAGCATGGAACCCAAAGTCCTCATATTATGAAGACGGTCTGCGATCTTGATTAGAATCACCCGTATATCGTCACTCATAGTCAGCAGCAACTTACGGAAGTTCTCGGCTTGAGCCGAGGCCTGTTCCCCAAAAATGCCACCGGATATCTTCGTCAAGCCATCCACGATCTGGGCGATCTTGTCTCCGAACATATCCCGGATATCCTCCACCGTATACTCGGTATCTTCCACGACATCATGCAATAACGCAGAGCAAATAGAGGTAGAGCCCAAACCCATCTCCCGGCATACGATACGAGCCACGGCGATAGGATGCATTATATAAGGTTCGCCGGAACGCCGTTTCACTCCGGCGTGCGCTTGATTAGCGAAATTAAAAGCTTTCGTGATTCGTTCGACCTTACGGCGGTGGTTTGACTTCAAATAATCGTTCAACAGCGCATTGAACCCATCTTGTATCATCTGTTCGTCCGCAGAGAGAACGGACGCAGCCTCGCCCGTTTCTTTTATATCTTTTGTGTCCTTTGTATCGTCCATGGTTTTACACCTCCCATTTTTATACTGTATAGCCACAAATATATACAAATATTTGGAAGGAAACCCTAACAAAAGACAAAAATAGGATGCCTGCAACTTATTTACGCTTCTCCGGGAGTCAATAAGCAGATGAGACGTATCCAAACTCCCTCAATAAACTCCATGCTCCCTCCGGATTAAATCCCCGATTTTGTTCCGTATGGCTTTCTGTGTCACGAGGATTTGCCCCGACTTCAGCATACAATTGGTTCACGCCTGCCAGCATAGCTAATTTGATGGGTTCATGTACATTCATCGATCGAGATGGGTTGACTGCCAGATTGGATACAGCGACAATTTTCGTCAGCTCCAAGTCTGAAATTTGCCCTTTCTCATAAAGAGGAGTTCCTTTCACCGGAATCCGACGCATAGCGGCCATTACATCTATTTTCAAATCCTTGGCTCTTAGGATCTCTACTGCCAGCTCCTCATAAGAATGTTCCGGGCCTATGGGTTCTATACAATAATAAAGCTCCAAGCCAGCCTCTTTAATCGCTCGCATAGTCGCCTCCCGGTCTTCCGTTTTCGCCATCGTATCCTCACCCTCTCGCAAACGGTTGATATGATAGACACCAGTGAAACCGACCTCTTTCAATTTCAAGGCAGTATCCAAACCAAAATCACCGATATTAGCCACCATTTTTTGATCCTTTCTTAATAGTCCCCTCACAGACCGCCCCACAGAGATAAATTCCTCTATCGGATAGTTGGCTGTTGTCATCATGAAAAAGTCATCAAAATAAGACTTTTGCAGAAATTGCACTTCCTGACATATATCCTCCACCGATTTCTTCCATTTATCGTTCAATGAATAATGGGTAGCGGCCATAGAGCAAAAGTTACAATTAATCGGACAAGGCTCCGCATTAATCCCTATTTGCGTAAACACATATCCCCGGTTCCCGAACTTCCGCCGAGATAAGGCGTTCGAGGCCGCTAGCAAATCATAATATTCGCTACTAAAATTACTTATACGTAACAACTCTATGATCTCATCTTCCGATAAATCAATATTTCCAGCCTTAATCTTTTCTATCGCTTTCATTTATAATATATATTAAACAGACAATTAACACTCACCCCTATTTCCAATAAACACTTGTCAGAACAAACCTTCCATTCTATTTTCGTTCCTCCATAGATGTATACAACTTGAAGAAATCATCATTGATCTGATCGCGGATACGACGGAACTCGCTCATGATAAAGTCATAAGAACCCGTGGCCTTTGATGGGTCCTCGTATCCCATATGCAATAAATGTTTCACCTTACCATTGAATACAGGGCAAGTCTCTTTCGCATGATCGCATACCGTGATCACGTAATCCCAATCCTCATTCAGATATTCGTCTACTTGGCGCGGAGTATGATCGCTGATATCGATCCCCATTTCCCGCATCACCATGACAGCTCTCGGATTAACCCGTTTCTCAGCGCTGACTCCACCCGAATATACCGCCACGTCATCTCCATAAGAGGCCATAAACCCATGTGCCATCTGGCTACGGCAAGTGTTTCCCGTACATAATATCAATACTTTTATACCATGCTTGCCCGTAGCCCATGTCTTACGGGCTTCCAAATCCATATTAAAAACGAACAAACTCAATAACGCCATCAAAATACCAAATCCTAACTTTCTCATCTTTTTCTAACTTTTATTTCATGAATACTCTTTTTAAATCCCGACTTCCAGCACGAAGCGAAATTGCCAACGATCATACGGACCGATAGCTTCCCGCATCTGATTGTATGAGGCATCCGCCTGTACCTTGAAATTATGTCCCACTATATATTTTGTCAACCCGAATGTCGTTTGGTTGTAGTTCTTGTAACCGACCACCGGACGAATCTCCTCGTCCGCGAACAGGGTAGCGTTTCGTAAGGCTACGCTCCAATGTTTTGGGAGCATATAACTAGCTTGTACATTCAATCCCTTGCCAACAAAGACCGATAAATCCGGATCGGAGGCGAATAGAGGAGAACCACAGGCACGTCCCATAAAATCCGTGACGAAAGCGAATCCCCGGTACTTTAAGACTAGATCCGCATAGTAGGTTTTCAATGTCCGGGTCTCTCCATCCGGGATGATCGCTCCGTTCTGCCCATGAACACGAGTTGATTTATCATTATACGAATAGGCACCTCCAAGCATTAACTTAGGCGTTTCCTCGTACTCATAATCGCCCTCCAGAGCCTCCCCTTTTCCCTTGAACGTCCCAAAGGGGAACAATTCCAGACGCCCTGTATAAGCGAAACCACTCTCACTACCGTTACTCCCCCAGTTCCTTCCTTCACCGGTCGTAATCGAGGCTTTCGCCGAGACATTGAAAGTACCGGCTACCCGGTGGAAGAACTCCCCGAAGAAACCAAAGTCACGATCCAAATGGAATTGTCCGTCCACGATGCTTCGGTCCACGAACTCCAATGCGCTGGAAGAATTGCTATGGGCACGGTTTGACTTGATTTTCGCCTGACCAACCCCGAAGTTCCAAGTAGAGTTCGGTTTGTAATAGAGGATAGCGTTTCGCACGAAGTTCGCGTTGCCATTAGGAACCGTCCTCGTATCATTCGGGGCGAATCCCAGTTGAATAGAATACAACAGCTTAGGAGACAACACATATCCCTCGAAATTCAAACGGATACGCTTCACCTCCGCATCCATAGACGTATGATGGAAATCCTCATCCAGATCAAATTCCAAGAGACTCTGCATGCGGGCACGCATCGTCATACCAAACGTATTGTTCTTCGATTGGAAAGATACGCCTTTCCCTACCTCTATGAACGGCATATTCTTCAGTTGCTCGATCAGCTCGTTGGATTCGTTTACACTGATTCCATTCTGCCGGATCTCTTTTTCCTCCTGCGAGAAGGCAAAAGAAGAGCAGGACAGGCACAAAACTAAAAGTGCCTGCCTCCAAATAACGATATGTTTCATCTATATATCGATTAAGATTTTACGATCTCAACGAAACGATGGGTCGGGTTGGGACGACCGGGCTGCAAGAAACGCCAAGCCACGACCTCTTCCTCATACTTACCGTCTATCATACCGATCAACACCTCCCGGACCATCTGATCCAATAACTCAGGTGTAGTCTCAACCCGGGCATTAATGATCAACTTCAGATCTTCCCCCGCTCCGGCAGAGCCTCTCAACGATAAGGTATCCTGTTTCCCGGTCAGGTTGCCCACGGCGAAACGCTTACCATTCTCCGCGATCACTTTCACATGTCCTACGGCGCAACCCGCCTCATCGAACTTAACGGCAAAACCCTTCATCAGCGTTTTCAGGAAATCATCCCAATCATCACTCACGCCATGCAACTGAAGCGTCCCGTTCAACCAGCCCAACACAGCCTCGCCGTGGGCGTAGGTATCATAATCTATCTCCAATAAGCGCTTGCCCGCATCTTGGCGGCTCATCACGGCCTCGATCCATTCGTCCATGCCCTCACCGGTCTGGGCACTCGCCGATAAAACCGTCGCACCCGGAAACGCATCCGATAAACGTTGTCTCAAGACCGCAGTCTCTTCCGGTTTCAACACATCCGACTTACTCAGCAAGATGATATCGCTTTCCTCCAATTGTTTCTTATAAATATAAGCGGCATCCGGATGCAACCCCCCATTCCCCTCATTCAAGATAGAGACCAAGCGATTCGGGTCCGCCAAGACCGTCAGCGGGGAAATCTTCAACTCCGCATTCCAATATTGCTTCAAAGGTTGCATGATCGTAGCCGACAAATCCGCGCAACTACCCACCGGCTCAGCGATAATCACGTCGGCCGAGGCTTCGGCACGAATCGCCTTGATCGCATCCGTGAATCCGTTAAAATTACAGCAGAAACAACTGCCACTTACCTCGGCAACCCGCAGATCCGACAACTTCAGCAACTCGCTGTCCACAAGTTCCGGAGCTTGGTCGTTCGTAATCAAACCTACACGCAGCCCTTTATTCATCAATCGCACGGCAGTTTCCCATAACAGTGTTGTTTTTCCCGCTCCCAAAAAACCTCCCACTAAGATCAATCTCGTTTGTTTCATATCCGTTTCGTTTATTATAATGATTACTATTTCTCGCATTCACACGAACCGTCTCCCTGCTTGATCAGCGGCTCTATCACATAGGTTAGCGCATAAGCCGCTACCGCCCCTCCCAAGATAGGGGCCAGAATATAGACAAAGAAGAAACCTCCGCAACAAGCATCCGGGAAAGCTGCCTCGCCCCAGCCCGCCAGCCAAGAGACCAAACGAGGACCAAAGTCGCGGGCAGGATTCAGCCCCGCCTGTGTCAATGGAGCGATCAGGCAAATGATGGAAGAGACCGACAGCCCGATAAACACCGGAGCCATCGTATCGCTCGGCCGTCCCACGTTACAACCTTCCGTCAAGGCGAAGATAAACATCACCAGCAAGAACGTGCCGAACCCCTCGGCAACCATCGCCAAAGGCATCGAGACAACCGCCATACTATCTCCGGGATTCGGATAGAACTCACCGAACATACGAGCTGTATCGATCGAGGCCTCCGTACCGCGCACGATGCCATGCGCCAGCTCATAAGCGGAAATTGTAGGCGCTAATAACCCATACAATACGGCTCCGGCGAGAAACGCCCCCGCAAACTGGGCCAATAGGTAAGGAAGCAGTTTATCCGCTTTCATCCGTTTACTCATCACCATGGCCACTGTAACGGCCGGATTCAAATGCGCACATGATAAATGCCGGGTTAAGTAAATAGCGAGCGTAACGCCAATTCCCCAAGCCAAAGCGATCTGGAATATGCTTCCATACTCTCCGAACAATACCGCTACGGCTACAGATCCGCAGCCAAATAGCGTCAACACAAAAGTTCCAATCAGTTCTCCTACAAATGCTTTCATCTGGTATCTTATTTTTTCATTAGATAATCGTGGTTTAAAGAATAAGTAACGCAAATATAAAAGACCTGTAGAAGCAAGAAACCTAAATGCTCCTTAAAACGAAAATAACGGGTATAATCACGAAATACGCAAGAAAGGTATTACGATCGTAAAACAACGAACAACTAATTCATAGTCAATAGATATAGTACTTGATTTTATTATATAATTCCAGACAAACAACGGTCTTCCCAGTATTATTAAGCAGTCATTAATTCGTAATAATGCGAACAACAACACATAAGACATACCTCATTCAATCATCGCAGCACGTCTCCTTCTTTTTCACGCAATCCGCGAAGAAATTCGCGAACAACTGCCGGGCGATCTCCCAGTTTACCCGGTTGATACAATACTTCACCTTGGGAGTCTCTATCTCACCCTGTATTAAGCCGGCATCTTTCAACTCCTTCAGATGCTGGGAAACGGTAGCTTTCGCTATCGGCAATTCCTCATGTATCGCCCCAAAATAACAGACCTCCTGCTTTGCCAGAAAATGCAGGATAGCGACCCTAGCCGGATGTCCTAACGCCTTAGCGAAACGAGCGATCTGCTCCTCTTTAAGGGTATAATCATTCTTTTTATCTTCCATTTATCTCTCTAATATTCATTTGTTGTACAAAGTACGGACATATTACCGGAAAAACAATCTTCGCAAGGTATCTTTAACAACATACGAAAACTTATCCGCCGGATCATCCCATCAGATATGGATGCCATACTCGTGTTTGACCTCATCCATCACGAAAGTGCTTCTCAGCGAGCCCAAGCTATCGATCGTTCCCAGCACGTTCAAGATAAATTCTTGATAGTGCTTCATATTGGGAGCGTGTATCTTGAGCAGATAGTCATAGTCGCCGGATATGTTATAGCACTCCGTGACCTCAGGGATATCTTGGATGATCCGGGTAAATTCCGACGCGATATCCTTGTTCAGCCGGGTCAGCCTCACGCTACAAAACACGACGAAACCTTGATTCAGCTTCTCCGCATCCAGTACGGCTATGTATTTTTTTATATAACCATTGCTCTCCAATCGTTTAAGCCGCTCAAACACGGGAGTCGACGATAGGCTTACCCGGGCGGCAAGTTCTTTGGTCGTCAGCCGGGAATTATCCTGCAAGATACGGAGGATCTGTAAATCTGTCTTATCCAAAGAGTCCATAGATAAATATTCTGTTACAAGGTTCTTTTTATCTTCCTTACAATCGTTACATTCTTATCAAGATCACAAAAATAGATTTATTTTCCATATTTTCAAAAGATATTGTTCGATATATCCCCATCATATACTTTTGCTGGAAAATAATTCAAGGACAAACAAACAATTAAAGCATAAGATCACAATGGAAACAAAGAATTTGCATTTCGAGACTTTACAACTTCATGTCGGACAAGAGCAAGCCGATCCAACAACAGATGCCCGTGCGGTACCCATCTACCAAACGACCTCCTACGTATTCCATAACTCGGCCCATGCCGCCGCTCGTTTCGGCCTGCAAGATCCGGGAAATATCTACGGACGGCTGACGAATCCCACGCAAAGCGTCTTCGAGCAACGCATTGCCGCCCTCGAAGGAGGCGTAGCCGCATTAGCGGTAGCATCCGGGGCAGCGGCCATCACATACGCTTTCGAGAACATCACACGTGCGGGTGATCATATCGTAGCCGCCAAGACGATTTACGGAGGTAGCTATAATCTGCTGGCGCATACGCTGCCGGCGTATGGCGTGACGACCACGTTCGTAGACCCGCACGATCTCTCGAACTTCGAGAATGCGATCCAAGGAAATACCAAAGCGGTCTTTATAGAGACCTTAGGCAATCCGAACTCGAATATCATCGATATAGAAGCGGTTGCAGCCATAGCGCATAAGCATCACATCCCGTTGATCATAGATAATACCTTCGGAACGCCTTACCTAATCCGCCCGATCGAGCATGGAGCGGATATAGTGGTCCATTCGGCCACGAAGTTTATCGGTGGGCATGGAACCTCATTAGGGGGAGTTATCGTAGATTCCGGCAAGTTCGACTGGACAGCTTCCGGCAAGTTCCCTCAACTGACCGAGCCAGACCCTAGCTATCACGGCATACGCTTCGTAGATGCCGCCGGCCCCGCCGCTTACGCCATCCGCATACGTGCCGTATTGTTACGCGATACAGGAGCGGCAATCAGTCCGTTCAACACGTTTATATTACTGCAAGGCCTAGAGACACTTTCCTTGCGTGTGGAACGCCACGTGGCCAATGCCCTTAAGGTTGTGGGATTCCTGAAGAACCACCCGAAAGTAAAGAAGGTAAACCATCCGGCGCTAGCCGATCATCCGAACCACGATCTTTACCAACGATATTTCCCGAACGGGGCAGGATCGATCTTCACGTTCGAGATAAGGGGCGGGCAAGAGGAAGCGCACCACTTTATCGATAATCTGGAGATATTCTCCCTGCTGGCGAACGTAGCGGACGTGAAATCGCTGGTTATCCATCCGGCGAGCACCACCCATTCGCAACTCAACGCCGAGGAGTTGACGGCACAAGAAATCTATCCGGGCACGATTCGCCTTTCCGTCGGGACAGAACATATAGACGACCTAATCGCGGATCTGGAGCAAGCGCTCGCTAAAATATAAGGAAACCTTAGTCGTTTCCTCTAGGGAGTTTAACGTTTTTGCCTTGTCTCATTGATCATCCAACGGCTGTTAGAAGATCGTCCAACAGTTGGTGCATGATCATCCAACGGCTGGTGGACGATCATGCACCAGCCGTTAGAAGATCAACACATCAAGAAGAAAGCCCTAATACATCATGCAGGAAACGCTAAGGATTCCGAATAAAAGAGCTAAATGTATTCGTTCTTTCATTTCATCTTATACGCCATCAAGGCAAACCCATGACGGATATATAACACGCCATTCACGATAACCGGGTGCGCCCAATGCGGCCCCACGCCCTTCGTGATACGGAACTCGCTGACAATATCGAACTTCGCGGGATCGGGATTCACCAAAGCTACAGCCCCCCTTCGCTCGTCATAGCAATACAACATGCCATCGGCGGCGATGATAGAGCCTTTACCCTTGCCGCCCGTCCATGTGGTCTCATAGCCTTTAGCACCCGTATTCCAATCGATAGCGCACCAATTCCCTTGGTTGTTATTGATCCAGTTGGAGCCATAGATCGTGCCGTTCACCTCTACATAGCCGCCATGGTGCGTATCCAGCACATCGGTGCGCCAAACAACGGAGACACTCTTCAGGTCATCGCTCAATTGAAGCATAACGCCATTGATGTTATATCCGTGGCAGAAAAAGATCTTCCCATCCTTATACAACGGGGTGTTCGGGGCGATGTTGGCCCATTTGCCCTCTTTAGGCCCCCAATCAGCGAACGACCATTCCACCGTCCCGTTATCCGGGTTCACGCCAATCACATGCTTCGCCGTAGAGCCGATAATCTGGCGTTTCCCTTTATAGGATATCAATATCGGAGAGACATAAGCGCCCGTATCGCCAAACGATTCGGTCTTCCAGATCAATTCCCCCGTGTCCTTGTTAAGAGCGACCATCGTCGTCTGGTCACCCGCAGGCGTATAAATCACCTTATCATCATATACCAAAGGACACTCGGAGGTTCCCCAGTTGCCAGTCTTCCGTCCATAGACAGCACCACCGTCCACCTTCCAGACGATCTTGCCATCCTTGATATCCAAGCAAACGATCTCACCGGAACCGCTGATCACATAAGCCTTGTCTCCATCGATAGCCGGCGTGGTGCGTGTCTCTGGATAGGTATCGCCCCAAGGTGCGCTATAGGCCACCTCATACACTTTCTTCCCGTCCAAGGTATAAGCGGAAAAGATCTCTTGGGTCTCATCCTCGTTCATTCCCGTGAGATACAGGCGATCGCCTACGATCACCGGACTGGAGTATCCCTTGCCGGCATCCATCGTTTCCCATAACAACTCAGGGCCTCCGGCGGGCCATTCTTTCAGCAAACCCGTTTCCGGATAAGTACCGCTTCGCTCCGGTCCTCTCCATCCGTACGGGGTCTGGGCGGTCGCTCCTACCCACGCGAAACACGCGAAGGCGATCCCCAGACCATACAATCTCATCTTTTGTACTGTAATCATACTCATTCTTTTTTAGGTGATATTTTGTCATTTGATTTTGAAAGCCATCAACGCGTTCCCATGACGTATATAAAGCACTCCCTCATGGATAACAGGATGCGCCCAATGCGGGCCTACTCCCTTCGTGATCCGGAACTCACTCACTACGTCGAACTTTTCGGGGTTAGGGCGAATCAAGCCTACCGTTCCACGGCGCTCGTCATAACAATAAAGCATATCGTCCGCAGCGATGATAGAGCCTTTTCCCTTGCCCCCCGGCCAAGGCGTGTCAAATTTAGTCTCGCCCGTGTTCCAATCCACGGCCACCCAGTTCCCGGAACCGTTATTGATCCAATTAGAGCCATAAATCACGCCATCCACCAACACAAAACCGCCGTGATGCGTATCGAGATCGTCGTTCCTCCATACCAGATCCGCTTTCGTAGCATCTACGTTCAAGCGGAGCATAAAAGAACCCATGTTATAACCGTTACAGACGAAAAGGCGCCCGTTATCATAAAGCGGGGTATTGGGGGCGATCGATTCAAATCCTTTCGCCAGATCTTCCGGAGACCGTCCCCAGTCACGGAAAGTCCACTCGATCTTGCCTGTTTCCGGATTCACCCCAAACACGCTCTTTCCAGTCACACCCACGATCTTTATTTTACCGTTATTCATTATCAAGAGCGGAGAAGTATACGAACTGTGCTCACCCAAAGGCTCGCTTTTCCATACGGTCTCTCCCGTCTCCGCGTCCAAGGCCACCATTGTCGTCTGATTTCCACCCGGCGTATAAATAACCTTGTTATCGAAGACCAGCGGACACTCGGACGTGCCCCATTTTCCGGTCATACGCTCGAACTTCTTGCCTCCGTCCACTTTCCAGACGATCTTGCCGTCTGCCGTATCCAAGCAGACGATCTCGCCCGATCCACTGATGACATAAGCCTTCCCGTTCTCGATCGTAGGCGTGGTACGGGTCTCCGGGTAGGTATCCGTCCAAGGTACACCATAAGCGGTTTGGTACAATTTCTTCCCGTCCAAGGAATAGGCGAAGAAAATCTCCCGCGTCCCTTCCTCATCCATACCCGTTATGTACAAACGGCCATCCACGATCACGGGGCTGGAATATCCCTTACCCAACTCCATGGTTTCCCATAATAACTCAGGTCCTTCCGAAGGCCACTCTTTCAACAAGCCATTCTCAAAATAAACGCCATCCCGCTCCGGTCCTCTCCAACCATACGGGGATTGCGCCGTCATGCTCACAGAAGCAAGACAAGCCATGGCGACACTCAGACCTCCCAATCTCATTTTCCGCATTCTTACCAGTCTCATTTTTATTCGATTTAGGTTATAATTAAGTTTTCCTATCCTTTTATCTTATAAGCCATCAACGCATTCCCATGACGCACATACAATATTCCCCGATGAATAACCGGATGTGCCCAGAAAGCTCCTTCGCCTCTCGTGATACGAAAAGAGCTCACCAGACCGAACTTAGCGGGATTCACACGCACCAAACCGACCATCCCCCGGCGTTCATCAGAGCAATACAACATGCCATCGGCGGCGATGACAGAACCTTCGCCCACTCCCTTGCCCCAATTCATCTCAAACCTTGTCTGTCCGGTATTCCAATCGACAGCCATCCATTTCCCCAAGCCATTCCGTCCGTGGCTGGAACCGTAAATAATCCCATCCATCAAGACAAAGCAGCCATGATGAGGATCAAAGCCCTTATTGCGCCATAACAGCCTCACGCCAGACGCCTCCTCATTCAGTTGCAACATAAAGGCCCCCGCACCATATCCGTTCGCCGTAAAAATCCGTCCGTCCTTATAAAGCGGCGTGTTGGTAGGTACGATATACTGGCTGCCCTCCTTACCCAGATCGTCGAAAGTCCAATCGATCTGTCCATTTTCCGGATTCACCCCGACGATACGATTACCGGTCAGCGCCACGATCTTACGATGTCCATTATACGTAATCAATATAGGCGAGGCATAACCGCCCTCATCCTTTAGCGAACGGCTTTTCCAGATAGTCTTTCCGGTTTCGGCATCCAAGGCTACGATCGTCGTTTCGTTTCCCGAGGGCGTATAAATCACCTTCTTGCCATCAATAACCAAGGGACATTCGGAGGTCCCCCACATTCCCGGCTGATGCCGAAAACTTTTCCCGCTTACCTTCCATACAATTTTCCCGTCGGTGATGTCCAAGCATACGACCTCCCCCGAACCACTAATCATAAAAGCTTTCTTCCCTACGATCATCGGCGTTGTCCGGGTCTCCGGATACGAGCCGCCCCAAACCGGGCTATACGCCACCTCATAGACCTTTTTACCGGTCAAGGTATATGCCGAGAAGATCTCCCGGGTCTCATCCTCATTCATTCCCGTTATATATAAACGATCGCCCACTATTACCGGACTGGTATGCCCTTTTCCCGCATCCAAGGCAGACCATAACAACTCGGGGCCATCGGCCGGCCATACCTTCAGCAAACCCGTCTCTTCATAAATGCCATCCCGGTGCGCACCTCGCCATCCATAAGGAGATTGGGCATACAAAACCCCGGTGGCGACAAAGGCCATACAGACAGAGGCGCAAAGAAGTTTCATTAGCTTTAATGTTTTCATTTTTTATCGAATTAAATTAGACATTGATACATATTTGATAATCTCTCCCCCAAAACCCAGTCATTATACCGGGAAGAAGACAGTAGAAGCGCATTCTCACGGCACTGCCTCAGCAAGACCTTATCTGTCAGCAAAGTCTCCAAAGCGGTAGCAAGGCAATCGCTATCATTCGATTCATAAAGAATGCCGGCTTTATCCACAATCTCCGGGAAAGACCCGGTAGCGGGCTCCACCGCAGGCCGCCCAGCGGCAAAAGCCTCACACAGATAAAGTCCGACTCCTTCCTCAAACCTCAATGGGACCGACAGGACACTGATCTCCCGATAGAACCGGGCGTGTTCTTCCATTCTGTACCCTTCATCTATCACCACATAATCTTGATAAGGATCGAGAATCTTCCTTATTTTTCGGAGAAAAGGCTTATCCTTTCCCGTATAGCCTCCTCCGATCCTCAAACGGAGATTCGATACCGTATCCTTTTTCTTCAGCTTAACGAAAGCTTCCGCCAGCAGATCCAAACCGTTCTCCTCATTCATCCGGTAAAAAAAGCCGATAACCGGATCTTCCGGATAATCGAACGATCTATATTTATCCCGGTCTACTCCCGGATAAATCACCTCGATATCCCGCAATCCGGGAAGCCGCCGAATAAGAATCTCCTTATAGAAATGGCTGGTTGTCACGAAACGATCTATATAGCGGGAATTCTCCTCTATTCCCCGCCAAGCCTCCGGAATACAAAGCTCGTCCAAATTATCAATCCATACCTCCTCATCTTGTACGGAACATACGATAGGCGTATCCAAATACCGCTTGATCTCTTTGGCGATACCAATCAACAAGGTGCTCGATAAATGAATGATATCCGGCTTCTCCCGATCTTTCACCCAGCAGATCAACTGATCCACCATATCCAAGAAAGCGGCATCCTTGCCGGTAATCATCGCTAACGTCATTTCTTCCAATCCTTCCGCCGAAGTGGAACCGGACAAGGAAGAAGCTACATTTAATAAGGTATCCGAACCGGTAATCCTTTTTAACCAATCCGGCATTTTCCGTTTACCAAAGAATTTTTGTGCCGTATAGAATGTCGTGGCAGGGAAAAACAAAGGAGTATCCGCTTGGAACGAGCGGTGTCTCAAAGGTAGATAAAGAGGCATCACGATCACCTCGTGACCGGCTTTCCGAAGAGCCGACGCCTGAAGGTTATCCCGGAAGCAGTTCCCGCAATAAAAAGAATCTCCCGAACCCGGAACTATAAACAATATCTTCATAAGCCTCTATCTATTTAAAGTTTGGAACTCCCGATTTCCCGTTTTACCAACCCGCGGACAAAAATCATCACACATCCGGTAAAGAATAACATGAAACCCAAGGCCAGCGACCAAGCTCCGGTTCCCGCATTCGAGAAATTAGCACTCACGCTTATCAAAGCCCCGATCACTCCGGTCAAGATCGCATATAACGGGACGAGGATATTCTCCTTATAGAAAATCCGTCCGATCTGCCCGTCCGTGAAACCTAGCACACGATACAGGCGAATCTCATCCCTTCGCATCGCTAGGTTCTTACGGATCACGATGATAAAGCTCAAGATTCCCAATAACAATCCCAGACCTCCTAAGGTCATGAAGATTGTGAGATACGTATCCGTTACCGTATTGAACTGTCTCAGACGATCATTCGTGGTCATCACCCGTACGCCATATTCACTCAAAGCTTGGGAAATAAGGTTTTTCACCTCCTCCCTCTCGGATTCTCCTGTTTTTAGCAAGAACACCTCGCTACCGGTCGTTTCCGTCCAGATCTCAGAGAACAGCGCTTGATCCACCAATATATTTCCTTGGAACACGGAGTTGGATAGGGTACCTACCAACCGTATCGCGATCGGTAGTCCTTGATCATTCTTATAATAAAGCGTATCTCCCAAGTTCATGCCGATACCCCAAGTCAATACCGTAGCATCCACCAAAGCCGGATATACGGAATTTGTACGTTCTCGCACTCGTTCGAAAACGACTTCCCGGTCTTCCCCATAAATCGTTTGCTCGATCTGGAAATCGCTATTTGACAACGCTTTCATATTTATCCCTAATACCGTAGGGGTCGTTACCTTATTCAAGTTTAGGCAACTGGCATCATCCGCATTATAGCGCAAGCATTGCAGAACTTCCGTATCCTCCGGCAAATCGGAAAGAGATAACTTCGCTTTGCCTGAGGACGTAGACAAATCGTAATAAACAGGAACACTGCTTTCACACCAAAGACTGTATCCTCCCGTCCCGATGCGTATCTGTGAGCTATCCGCAAATCCTTTCCGGTTCAAACCGACCGAAAACACGATAAAGACCCCGATAGAGAGAGCGAAAAAAGATAATAAGGATTGTTTCCTGTTCGCATATATAGTAGCCCAAATCAATTGGCTTCGATTGAACAAAGAAGGATGCACCGAACCGTTCTTCGCAACCCGATAGTCACCCCATAATGCCGCCGTCACGATCCATGCGGCACCGATAACCATGAAAAGAGGCACTGAATGTAAAACCCATACATTCACGCCGATCATAGCTACCGTCATCATACCCGACACGATCATTCCGAGCCTTTTCTTCCGCAAAGAAGATCCAGACGAATAAACCTTATGGCTTTCTTCTCGTAATGCCCGTATAATCGCCCATCGAAGAAGCCCCAAGGAGAGTCCGACACTAACCAATGTACCGGCGATAAGCGTCCATGTACCCGGATAAACCCCAAAGCCATCCGTTTGCGTAGCCCCTTGCCACACTCCCCCTAAAAGCCACATGATAAGCCTCGTATATAATAGCCCCATAACGACTCCTACCACGGAAGCGCCCCCTACGACCGGGACAGATTCCATCCATAACATACCTTTGATACGTTTCCGGGTATAGCCCATCGATCTCAGTAAAGCGATCTCATGACGCCGTCGGTAAAACATCTCCGATAAGGGATTCAACATCAGCAACACGGCGGAGACAATAATAAAGAATCCCAAGGCAAGAAATAATCCCGCAAAATCCACCCCGTTCCGGGCGGCATAGATTCCAGCTTCCCGGGGATGAATCAGTTGGATACCAAACATCTCCGGTCTAAGTCCCGTCAAATCAGGCCTCGCATTTGGAATCCGGATCGCCGTCGCGCTTCCATAGGCGTTCCCCCAATCCCCGACTACGGCATCATAGGCTATGATTGCTTTCGGGGTACTACGAAACAAATCCCAATACCGCTCATCCTCATCGGTAATCAAGTCCATTTGAATCGGCAGGTCACTATCCCAATCCGTACATCTCTCCACGTTGGAAAGTCCCGGGAAATCAGCGCTTAAGGAGCCATCAGACACCCATTCAGACAAAGGAACGACCCGTCCTACCTTAAATTGACGGGCATCCGTATCCAGTCTCTTCAATCCTTCCGATTTATAATAGCTTACCCGAATAGTATCACCCACCCGTGCCCCCAAGCGATTAGCGGCATAATCGGAAAGCAGTATCTCATCTTTCCGAAGGATATGCCCTTTATATCGATCCATAGCGGTTATGAACGAATAAGGAATCGAGTTTCCTTCTCGCTCAATGGAATTGACTAAATAGGAAAATAGCCGATCAGACGCTAAGTTATCCTGACAGATCGTCTCCACGACCTTCTCCTGCAAGAATACCCGCCCGGAGGTTATCTCCGTGAAATCCGCTTTCCGCCGTACCACCAATCCGGACAACTCTTGATTCCATATATCGTCTAAATCCGTAGAAGAAATCTGTCTATCTGTCAATACCAAGTTAATCTTTCCCCCTACATTCAATGCCTCCGCTAAATCACTCCGGCGCACGAAAACATTAAAGGGAAGCACCTGCTCATTCTTTAGGTTTATGTTACCCCCACTATCCACCGGGACAAGCCCCTCATAGGACAGGCGCAAACCAACCGTATAATTCTTGGTCACGAAAAGAGAGCCGGAAGGCACCAGACCTGTCGCCGGTAAACGTAGCACTATATCTTCCGAAGCCTCCAATCCGAGTTCCTCTGACAAAGCCGGATTGATTTTGGCCGAACCTTCCGACAACGAAAGATCATCGACGCCCCATACAAATACAGGAACCAGCTTACCATTCCGGGATATAAAACCATCGGTCAACAAAACACCCCTAGCGGACTCTCCCAATAAAGAAACAGACAAAATCGAATCGGAAATAAAAGAACTCCGGGAAAAGATAATGGTCTCAGTATTTCCCAAACGCTCCGTAACCCGTCTCACCAATGTCATGCGAACCGAATCGCCTACGACCAAACTGCCCACAATTACGGCAACAGTGATTACCACCGCCATCGCCACCAACCGGTAGTAACGGGCGAAATACCGTATATTCCTATGTAAAAGCCACCTTATATTCACTCTAAGATCCCTCCGTTAAGCTTAAGTATCCGGTGAGCGAAAGACGAGGTCTCATCCGAATGTGTCACCATCACGATCGTCGTTCGCGTACGCAGGTTGATCTCGGAAAACAGCGAGGCTATATTCCGGGCGTTCTCCTTATCCAATTGTCCCGTAGGTTCATCAGCCAATACTAACAAAGGCTTCCGGATCAAGGCACGGCAAACCGCTACCCGGCTCGCCTCCCCTCCGGATAACGTATGCGGATATTGCCCCGCCAATTTAGATATATGCGTCAACTCCATCAGTTGATGAGCATATTCTATTTCCTCCCGCGTACATCGGGAAGCTGTCGCCAAAGCCGGTAAAAGGATATTCTCAAGGACTGTATATTGCGGCATCAGACGATGATCTTGGAAGACAAAGCCTATTCGACTATTACGTATCGTAGCAAGATCGATGCCATCAGCCGTCATCTCCATACCATCCAGCAAATAAATTCCGCTATCCGGCCGGAGTATCGTTCCTAAGATCGACAATAAAGTGGTTTTTCCGGAACCGGAAGGTCCTTTGATCGCGATAAACTCTCCCTTCTCCACCTCCATATTTATTCTGCGGAGCACGTTGTTCTCACGGTCTTCCCCATCTTGAAAACTCTTCTCTATATTTGATAATCTAATTAATGCCATATTCCTCTATGATTTGTCTACCGTCCTTTCCCAAAACAAAAAAGCGTACCTTTCGCGGTAAGAATAAAGAAATGATCTTTTATAACAGCCGGCGAACCGACGATCTGCTCTCCCGTATCGTACTCCCATTTCAAATCCCCACTCTCCGCATCCAGAATCGAGACAATACCAGTCTTCGTACAAACAATCACCTTATCGAAACAAACAACCGGAGAACTCTCTCCAACCTTTCCTTTCAACATATACTTCCATTTTATCGTCCCGTCAATACGATCGATCGAATACAAATAACGGTCATTAGACAAGACAAACAGCCTGTTATCCGTGATGGCGGGAACGGATACGAATGAACCTCCCTCATCCGTGGCCGCCAAGATCTTCCGTTGCCGGACGATCTTTCCTCCTTCCAGATATAACTCATAAATATTTCCGGCATAATCCCCCACATATACATAATCCCCCATAATAGCAGGCGAAGCAGGTACATAGGCATCCATCAACAATGAATCCGTCTGCAAACCCGTCTTACAATTAATGACCCGTATCCAAGAGTCGCACCCGCCAAACAAAACGTGCTTTTTCCACAAGGCCACGGCTCCATTCAGATAATAGCCGGATTCAAACCGGTTAATCTCCTGCCCGGTGCGCTCGTCAACGCAATAAAGATAATTATCATAACTACCGAACACGATCGCCTTCCGCCCCTCAAAACCAACCCGGTTCGGCGAGGCGGAGATTTGCCCCATCGTCTCGAAATTCCAAAGCGTATCTCCAGATTCCAAGGAAATAGCGCTCATCCACCCATCCAACCTACCTATATATAATACTGAATCATAAACCATCGGGGTAGCCTCTACGGGCGTATCCAAGTCATATCCGAAAACAGGCTCCCCTTTTAGGTCAATCCCCCATATATGACCTTTCTTGTCACACCAGTAAGTAGTTCCTTGATGGACGATTGGAGAAGAAACCGTACGTACGCCACTTTTATAGCTCCACAATAAGGAAGGTTTCTTCGGTAAAGACCGGTCCGTATATCCACTCAAAGAGGCATCTCCCCGGAACAACGACCAGTTCAGGCTATTCCCATCGTCCACCGTATCCTCATTTCCCTCACAGCCAACCAATAGACCGACCATGCACATAAATAAGCTCACCCATTTCATAATTCCAGATTTTTCTTAGTCCACTAAATACAAAGCTCCTGTAGGACAAAGTCCGGCCAGTTCCTCCTTTACATTCGTCTTACTCTCCTTGGGAATTACGACCTGCATGCCAAATCCCCTGTTCTTAAAGGTAAAACCATTCTCACTATTGTAAACACATAAGCCGCAACGGATACACTTAGCCGGTTCAAACCACATCCGGCCTTTCACATGTATCTTCTCCTTTACCGGTAACATGGAAGAAACCTCATACCGGGGACGTTTGATACCAGCCTCCGTAGCGTATAGGCGTAACTTGCAATCCGCTTTCCCTCCACAGGCGCAATGCAAGCAACCGGAAGGAGCGGACGTAGTCTCTTTTAACCACTCCTTTTCCTTCATGGTAAAACGCCCCAAGCGGGAAATAAACACATTCTTATCACGTTTATCCGCCACATGATAATCATCCTCGACAGGTAAGTCTACCCTCCCGGCCAATTCTTTGATTATGGCGCGGATCTCAACGGCCTTATCGACCGTACCCCTACGGCAAGCTTTCTCGCAAGGAGCCTTACAGGTATCACAACCTACCGCAGGCAAGGGGAATACAGCCGCCAACAACGAACGGGCTTCCCCATAACGTCCCGCATCATATAAATACAACATACGTTCCACATCCAAGCCTTGAGTACAAACCAGGGTACACGGAGCCTCGCAATCAGCCCGATGATCACTTAACAAAAGTTCCAATGATAACGCACGAAGCCGAGATACCTCCTCGCTATCCGTCTCTATACGCATCCCTTCCACCGGATACGTGGAGCAGGAAGGGATCATTTGCCCGGAGACACTATTCCTCACGACACATACCATACAAGACAATTTATGCTTTGCTTCTTTCGCATAGCACATGGAAGGGACCCGAAAACCTGCCCGGCGAGCTACCTCAATCAAGGTTTCTCCCTCCAACACCTCTATTTCTTTATTATTGATTGTTATCACCATAGCCTTAAGATTTTAAAGAGATCTTCCGTATAGCGTCAAAACTACATTCATCTATACATAGATCACACAAAACACATTTCTCTATATCTATCGAATGTTTCTCATACGGGGTATAAGGGATCGCATCCGAAGGACAAGCTTTGGAGCACTTCGTACATCCCACACAGTCATCCGTGATCATCAGTCGCACCATATCCTTGCAAGTACCGGTACGGCAAATGCCCCTTACATGTTCCTCATATTCTTCCCTAAAATATTTCAAGGTAGCCAACACGGGATTCGGCGCCGTCTTCCCCAATCCGCAAAGAGCCGCTTTCTTCACGCTCAAGGCCAACTCCTCCAGCTTATCAATATCCGCCATCTCCGCTTTCCCGGTACATAATTTATCCAGTATATCCAACATCCTACGAATGCCGACACGGCAGAATGTACATTTCCCGCAAGACTCATTACAAGTAAACGCCAAGAAATAACGAGCCACATCCACCATACAATTGCTCTCGCTCAATACGACCATTCCCCCGGAACCCATAATCGCTCCCATTTGAGTAAGCGCGTCAAAATCCACCTTCGCGTCACATAGATGAGCGGGGATACAACCACCCGAAGGGCCACCGATCTGTACGGCCTTCAATTTCTCGCCACCTTCCACACCGCCGCCTATATCCTCGATGATTTGGTTCAAGGTCGTCCCCATCGGCACCTCTATCAAACCGCCATGACGAACCTTACCCGCCAAGGCGAATACTTTCGTACCCTTGCTATTCTCAGTACCGATCTTCCGATATTCATCAGCCCCATGATTGACTATATACGAAACTTGGCTCAAAGTTTCTACATTATTGATCAAGGTAGGACGCTTGTTCAATCCCTCCACGGCCGGATAGGGCGGCCGTTGCCGCGGAAAACCTCGCTCCCCTTCAATGGAGGCGATCAAAGCGGTTTCCTCTCCACAGACAAAAGCACCCGCTCCCTCAAATATCGAAATTTCAAAAGAAAAGTCACTTCCAAAGATATGATCTCCCACCCAATTTCTCTCCCTACACAACTCTATCGCTTTCCGGATACGGATAACGGCTTGCGGATATTCCGCACGGATATAGAATATTCCTTCCTTCGCACCTACGGCATATCCGGCTATAATCATACCCTCTATAACCCTTAATGGATAAGATTCCAGAAGTATACGATCCATAAACGCACCCGGATCACCTTCGTCTCCATTACAGATCACGTATTTTTCAGGCTGATCCGAAGCCGCCACGAGTTCCCATTTACGACCGGTCAAGAAACCGCCGCCGCCCCGTCCACGAAGACCACTCCGTAAAATCGTATCGATAATCTCTTGACGACTTTTCGACGTAATCGCCTTTTTCAATGCCTCAAAACCTCCTCGTGCGATATACTCATCAATATCCAACGGCGACATCAGTCCATATCCTTCCGTAGAGACCCGTTTTTGTCCGGACAAGAACGTGTTGATCGCACCAGTCCGTTCCTGTTCTGATTTCCAGAGAATATTATCCCAAGTCGTATCCGTATGAAACATGTCTATATGATTCAAGATCGAATTCTTTAAACGCCTCAAACGACTTGCCGGTTGGAAATGGTGTAATAAGATTTCTTTGATCTCCTCCGGCCTTACGTTCGGATAACGTTCGATAGAACCGTCCGGATGAGCTACATCGATCAAAGGCACTTGATTGCAGGCTCCAACACAAGATACCGGCTTGATATTGACCTCGATCCCCAACTCATCGGAGGCCTTGATAACCGCCTGATAAATCTCTGATGTCCCACTTGCCTGACAGCAGTTCTCCATCCCTAAACGGATCTCTCCCACGATCTGACGAGTAGCGTTTCCTTCCTCTTCCCGCTCATGTTCTTGGTTATATATCCGGAACTCATCGAGCACCTCATTGACCCTACCCGGTTGTACATGCCCGTAAATCTTCTCGTCGATCTGCACGACCGGAGCCAAGGCGCAACATCCTAAACACGCGATCTTTTCTATCGAATATTCCTGATCGGCTGTCGTTATACGATCCTCTTCCATCTTCAATTCCCGACGGAAAGCGTCATATACATTATTCGCGCCCTTTACATGGCAAGCCGTACCAGTACAAACCTTAATGATATGTTTCCCATAAGGGACATGGCGAAACTGGGAATAGAAGGTAGAGACGCTTATCAACTGGGCACGATCGATCTCCGTCCGTTCATATACACGCAATAATGCATCTGAAGGCAGGTAACTAAACTCATCCTGCAAAGCCTGCAATAGTGGTATAATATCCCGTCGTGACGTACCGATCCGGTCGATGATCGCATCTACCCGAGCTGTCATCGCCTCTTTTGTCCGGATCCCGTTATTTTTACAATTATCACATGCCATATTAATTCATCGCTACACAATAAATACTCTTTTCCGTACGCACTACGATCTTTCCATCCGTAAAAGCAGGAGTAGCCATCGTACGTTCTCCGGTCTCAAAAGAACTCAACAGGTTAAATTCATTATCCGTGGAGAAAATATGCATCTTCCCGTCATTACTGAAAAGATAAAGCTTGCCTTCCACGATCATCGGGGAAGAGTAAAACTCTACATTCAACTCATGCTCTTTAGCCAGCGCACCGGTCTTAGTATCATAAGCCGCAAGGACGCCATAACTCGTCGCCACATATAAATGATCTTTTGTCGCTGCCGGGCTGGATACCTCTGGCAGATAATCCGAGCTTTCCCACAGAACCTTTCCGTCCGCACCATTAATCGCCACTAGCTTGGCGTATTCGTTAGCTCCGAATATCACCCCGTCGATACTACACGGACAGGAACATACCTCACCTCCCATACAATCCACCTGCCACAATTGCTCACCGGAATTCGGGTCGTATGCGGTTATCGCCGGGTTACCCATTAGAATCAACTGGGGCTTCCGATTCACGTATGCGATAGAGGGAGAGCTCCAACAGATTTTTCCCGGCCGGTTCTTCACCCAACGCTGGTTACCGTTAGCTACATCCAACGCGATCAGTTTCGGATCTTTATTATTATCGTATTGTATGAAAAGCGTATTGCCGAAAATAAGGAGAGAGGATACGAAACCATAATGATTATCCGGAACCCCCAGATTCTTAGCCCATAACTGTTTACCATCCATATCCGCGCAAACCACATCACCGGTAGCGAAGATAGCGCATACCCGACTCCCATCGGTCGCTACGGAAGAGGAAGCCAAGCCCGTGTCTTCCGTCACCTTCGGCATCACGGAGGGCGAACCCGGAATATTCGTAGCCGCCAAACTCCATCGCTGCTCACCGGTTGTCAGATCATAGCAATACAGCTCACGAGCTTGCTCGTCCGCTCCTGTAAAAAACACATGATTACCGTTAATGACCGGCGAGTTATGGCCGGGTCTGGGTATTTCCTTTTTCCAAGCGATATTGGTACCACTACCCAAATCCCATTTCACCGGTATCCCCTTAGCCGCAGACACACCGTTTGAATAATTCCCCCTAAACGCATTATGCGTAATTTTAGGGACTACCGGCTGAGGCTCTTCACTGGTTGCGGGAAAAGCCTCTTCTACCGGAGTCACATCATTAGTGGTATCTATAATTACTTCATTCATCGGCTCTTCGATATCTATAGCCGGTTCTATCACCTCACTATCAGGCTCAACTTGCGTACTCTCGGCTATTAGTGTTTCCTCCGCCACACTCTCGGTCTTCTCCGTTGCTAAGAAAGGAGATGATAAGAACACGAAAAATAAAGAGACTCCGACCAACCCGAACATACTCCATGTTATATATTTACGGGATTTAGACTTCAGCATCCATTCGTCGATCGGATCGATTTCCTTATCCGGGATATGCATCTCCCCCTTAAAATAAAAACGCAAGCAGACAACGAACACGGCTACCATGCTCAATAAGATATAAACACCCAACTTCAAATGATCCGCTTGTATAAAATAAGCCCTGCGAGCTAATAAATCCAATTGGCGTATCTGTTCTTGCAATTCCGGATTATCCGGATTCGTATCGTTCAGTAGCTTCAAGGTCTCCACCACCTCGGTCTGAAGCGGCGTAACGCCCCTCACTTGAAAATAATTCGTGATCAACATGACCGACAACGAAATAATAAAGATAGCCGTAACCGCAGCTATATTTCTGTAAATATCCTTATTCATGATTCTGATGATTTACGCAGTTCAACACTATTCTTATTCTGAGGGCAATAACTGAAACACAGGGCACAAGCCACGCAAGCCGCATGATTGATCTCATATTGCTTACGGGTACGCTTTACGGACAAGCGGATCAAGGCCAAACCAATTACCAAACCGATCAAACCTCCCGCTATCGTGGAATAAAAACGAAATTCGTCCAATTTCGCCTCATACGCACTCGTCAGCTCTTCCAAGGTACGCCCTTGTCCGTAAAAAGCCTCCAATTCTAAAGAAAGCTCCTCTTCCGGATTCGCCTCATACCGTTCCACCATATCATACAAACGCACATCCTTATTTGCCCGACTCAAATCCGAGCTTGCCGAACGCATCAAGAAAGCCCCCGCCGCGATCATCAACGGCAATACGACCAAATAACCTAAAAGTCTCCGTACACCTTCTTTCCGGCTCTCTTTTACCTTGTTCGCATAAGGAGAGCGGATCGCATCCACAGGACACGAATTATGGCAAAGTTCGCAATTGATACATGCTTTTCGGGAAAGACGAATTTTCCAGATAGACACCGAAGAGAAAAGACTTAATAACGCTCCGTAAGGACATAAGAAACGACAAAACGGCCTCCCTGTGAAAACAGATAAAATCAGCAACAAGGCCCCGAACAAAAGAAGTCCCACATCTCCTCCTAAACGGAAGATACCAATAAACGGGTCGAACTGACAGATGATAAAACGGCTTCTCGTCACAGCGTATAAAACGGCGAATATAAGATATAACCAAGGGATTATTCCCAACGTAGCCGTAACTGCCTTCGAGATTCGGTAGTTCTTGACGTTCACCAATTCTTGTAGGGCCCCAAACGGACATACACCCGCACAGAATACCCGCCCGAACAAAAAAGCAAATAATATTGGCAAGATAAAAAATAACAATACCGTCAACGGTAAATGATAAGTAGAATCCACCATGGCCAACGCTATATTCTGTATCGAGCCGATGCTACAGACACAGCCACTCCGGAAAAAACCAAAATAAGCTACCGAGATAACCGAAACCCAGAAAATAGGCTTACGGGTATGTTTCTTATATACCGCCCATACCACGATACTCATCAAAAGTACCAACATAAATAGATCCAATACCACCCACAAGGTCTCATTGGGTATGGCATAATGTAATTCCGGATATTGGTAACCAGACTCAAAATCCGGTTTCGGAAACCGGTTTTGTGCCTGAAGCATCACCCACGAAAAGAGTAGGGTCCCTATTGATAAAAGCTTTTTCATCCGATTAACCTTTTAATTTATAAGCCGTCGCATACGGAACTCTCGTTATAGCACCCGATGCGCATACGGTAGATATTTGACATTCATTACAATTCAGGCACAAATCCTGTTTAATCTGTAAATAGAGCGAGCCATTTCCAAAAGAGCTACATCCTTTCACACATTTGCCGCAGCCATTGCAAAGATCCTCATCGATCGTATATTCAAAATAGGGGTCTTCCACGAATTTACGCAGGATGGCACCCGTCGGGCACATCATATTCTCAGCGGCAGTATTCAGCTCTTTCACGTTCGTTCGGTAATAGCCTCCGCACAAATCACAATAACCGCATACCTTATTCGCATGAATACATTTTACGGCCGAGACAGGTAACACGCAATGTGTCTCGCAACGTCCGCATTGCGTACATACATTCGGATCGATTTGCCAGAATAAACTAGCCTCCGTTCCTTCCACCCTCCGGGCCATACCGCCGGCAACCGCTAGGATCGTTCCTCCGGCAACCACCGAACCGCAAAGCTTGAAAAACTCTCGCCGTTTAATCGGACTATTTTTCGGATGATCTTTCTTCTGTTCCATATTCTTCCTTAAATCGTAACACCTATCTTCAAAGGACAATCAATACCACAAGTTGAACATGCGGTCTGTACCGCCAGCTTTTTATCATATTGAAATATCGATAACGCATCTTTACCGGCAACCACCAACTTGTCATCCCAAACTCTCACCTCATAAGCGGCATGGCCACCTCCCAATGTTTTTTCATCCAATAATACACTATGGAACTCGCCATTCTTTCCGTAACAACTGATTCGAGGAATCCCCTTTTCAGATGTGATAATCTCTCCTGTGGGTGTACCCGCTAAATAGACTGGGTTACAGCATCCGCTAAATAGGCCGGCAGCACCGCCCGGTTTGCCAAATGAGGAGATATACTCGCCTTCCGGTGAATAACTTTCCACAAGGTGTCTTCCCGGATTCGAACAGTAAACCACTCCATCTATATTCGTAATACCAAAAGAATAGCTGGGCACGATAAAACCGGACGGACTTTGAATAAACTTCACAAAACCTCCTTCAATCGTATACATACAAATATTTTTATTAGCCGCATCCGTAACAAAGACATTCCCTGATAAAACCGTCAACGAACAATAATCAGACTCCTCGCTGCAAGCCTCCCAATCCCGTATCCATCCGCCTTCCAGATCATAGACTTCCACCCTCGTAGGATACAAAAGATAAACACGATCATCATCCACCGTAACATCCCGTACAGAACTCCCGACCGGAAAGTTACTCACCAATGCCCCGGAGGGTTCATACACATAAATATTGTTTGGCGCGGCAACAATCAACCGGCCTTCATACAAATCAAAAGCGTCGATCTGGTCTGATATCTTAAATGCGGAAACCTTCCTATAAGGGGATACAATATTATTCACATGACTACGATTTATGGTAGTACTCTTTTTATCCACCCCATAAAAAATATCATCCGGCCTCGTAAACATCTTCCATAACAGGTTACCGGTAACCCCCAATATACTTCCACCCGCTATGACAGAACCACAAATACGCAAAAAACTTTTGCGCGATATTCTATTTCCATTATCTTGATTCGGTTCCATACCTTTTATCTTTTAGAATTGATTATCTTATTTACTTGATCATACGATTTTTAGACATTTAACCGTATGAGCATCCCGCAGTACAAGCATCCCATCCGCATAGGCCATCGGCCCCCAAGCGTCTACACCGTCCATGACTCGTTGCTTTTTCAAAAGTTTCATCGCTTTAGACTGTATCTCATATACATATAATTCACCATCATCCTTGAAAACAAACAGATGCTTATTGATAACTAAATAAGGACCAAGTCCAAAACGTTCATCCGCAGCGGAACTCCAAATTGGATTATGCAAATCCGTAGGCGAGAAACAGACCAGTTTACTACGTAATCCCCCGCCGTCTTTCGGCATCACGCTAATGATCATATCATTATATAGGATAGGTGTCTGCTGCTCGCTAGATAAGCCCTTATCCGCTTTATACTGGTCCAAAACCGTAGCGGTCCACTTCGATCCTGCCTTATCCACTTGTAAGAGAGCCCCTCCCGTCCCATAGCCCGCCACAAGGAATATCCGGCTTGATGACAAACGTAATGGAGACGGAGCGATCACGGAAGGCTGCCATTTTTTTGTATCCCATAAGAGAGTACCCCGATCCGCTTTTTCCGCCGATACGCCGCAAACACCTCCCACTCCGGCATAAACATATGTTCTCTTATTACTCAAACTCATCGGCATTACAGAAGAATGCGACATTTTATAACCCAATGTATTCGGAGTACTCCACACGATCTCACCCGTAAGACAATCCACACCCGCCAATAGAGTCTCTTCACCGGCCGGAGCCAAGACCAAAACATCATCATCTACGCAAGGACACTGCCCGGTATACCAGAAAGGGACTTCCGTCTTAAACTGCTTTTGCATATCAATACCCCATTTCAAGTCACCAGTCACCGGATCGCAACACATTACATGCCCTTGAGGACCGATCGTTATCACATACCCGTCACGTATAACCGGAACCGTACGCGAAAAGCCATGATTACGTTTCATAGGAACCCTATACCATCTCCGCCATAGCTCTTTACCACTTTCCAAGGAAAAACAACGCAAAGCATCAGAGTTCAAGGACTCATTATAATCCAATACATATACCCTGCCCTTATAGATCACAGGGGCCGCATGTCCTTCACCTGTCTCAAAGCTCCATACTACGGGGTAATCTCCCGCCTCGGTATTGATCTTGTCCGGAGTCTCAACTACATTATCAAAACGCTCCCCTCTAAATCCAGTCCATTCCCCCGTAAGTCCGGAAGGAGGCTCCTCCTCATATTTCATGAAATATTCACCGATCACGACATCATTCGCTTTACGAGCCAATCCCTCCGGGCGATTATCTGCTCCGGGAACCTGAATCGTAAGATTCTCACGAGGGACATACAAATGCCACCCTACAAGGATAGCGGTATAAATACATACCGTAGCAACCGTTATTAATAAGGTCTTTCTCTCTTTCACGATCTATCTTATTTTATTCGTTGTTTCAACTTCTTCAGCGCATTCAGCACAAATGTGTGATTATACAATTCCTCCGAATACCAAAGACGGGCAAAATAAAGCCCTATAGGTTCGGGACGGAACAATAGCCCGCTTTGATACATACCATATAAATAATCAAAGCCTCGTTCCATCGATTTAAGATCACTTTCAGGATAAGAAGCCAAGGCACTTAACGCACGGGCTGTCAAAGTGATTTTTGAGGCAACCTTGGGAGCACCTCCCCATCCCCCATCCTCATTCTGAGAATCTAAAAGATACCGGAGACCATTCTCCGCCAACTTCCGAGCCAATGGATTCCGGGAAGTCGACAAATATTCCACCGCCATCGCCGTACCATAAACAGGAGAACGCTCATCCTTCGCATCTTGGTCTCCAAACCATAAAGGAGTCCATGAACCATCCGATGACTGAATCTTCCACATCCAACCCAATAACCCACGGATACTCCTCCGGCATTTAACCCTCAATTCCTTAGGGAGCGCATCCTGCCAAAGCTCGAAAGCCAAAAGTGAATGCGCAGAGATATCGGGACTACTCCGGTCGAAAGGGAGTTTCCCCCAACCTTTACAAAAAGTAGGCATTCCCCCATCCTCATTTTGCAAAGCTAAAAGCCACTCCACACCTTTACCTACTTCCTCGCTATAAGTCCCGCCAGTTAAGACATGCAAAGCGACCAGCGCACCGGAAGTATCATCCGCGTCAGGCACAGACCCGGGAAGATCACTCCATCCCCAACCACCTTCCTTGGCACCCGTAAAAGGATGCCTAAAGGCAAAAGCATTCCGCTTTATCCGTTCAATAAAAAAAGTTTTATCCTCCAAGTCTTCCCCTAATGCTTTTATACTTAAAGAGGTAACCCAGCAAGACAAATCCGTATCAATCGGCCAAGCGCCATCCGGACGAACCGTTTTTATCAAGAACTGAGCGGCCTTTTGTGTTACCGCATGTTCCCGGAAACCGGCCCCACTCATACACATACTAACAAAAGCGGTCAATGGGGCAGCTTCCAGAAAACCACCATGACTGGGTTGCAACTTCTCTAATACACGTAAGGATTTCCCTATAAACGACTCCCGAACAGATGATAAAAAATCCCGTTTTCCCTTTTTATAACGAAGGATTCCCACCGCTATTAAGGCAGGTATCGCATAACTAACGACCGGTAATCGCAGAAAGCGAAACAGCCGTTGAGGTAACACGGAAAGCTCGAAAGGCAATTGCGGGATACGATCCCAATGTGTAATAACTCCCGTCAACGCACACATAACTAAAATAGGAACGGAGAAAGTCAAGTCTTTTCCATAATAAGAGAGAACCCCCTGTACGATATCCTCATCCGTATTCCCTCCTAAACGTTCCTTCAAATAGGTTTCTGTCTCATGAGGCGGTATATCCACCGCATATAAAGAAGCATACGAAAGCAGGGTAGCTGTCATATTAGAAGGGCTTTCCACGCTATCCCCACAAGAACCATCCGCACGCATCGTTTTCTTCAACCATCCGGCTCCCTTCCTTATATATGGCTCATACGTATCCGAGTCAATTTGATATAAAGCAAAAATAGCGACAGATGTCGAGATTGCGCTTGAAGATAACCCCCCCCTCCAGACTCCATCGGACGACCGTTTCTGTAAAAGTTGCCGGGTAATGTCCGCTATCATTTCATTTACCTGTTCTGTTCTCATAACGCTCCTAATGCCAATAATCCATAAAACACATACTCCACATCACTACTATCTTCCAGCAGTGTCGCCGAGAAACCACCCGAATCCAACCAATGAGCCTCAATAAAATCATGAACTGGCCTAACGGGTCGTATATCATAGCATCCCATAAGAAAAAGGGTCGTAGCCGTAGAAAGAAGATCCGGAACAGGAGCTCCTCGTCCAGCTTTGAAACCACCGGTCTCATCCTGCGTATCCCGTAAATAAAAAAGATCGTCGATCGGCTTATAGCCCTCCAATTGCCCGATAATCGCAAGGGCTGCGACCGTAGCGTTTGTCGTAGCGACCTCCCGATCCCGCAAATTCGAGTAGCCGCCTCCTTTTACACGATAAGACCTTAGCTTTTCCAAGACGGCCTTTTTTTCGTTTTCCTTATTTTGTGTATCTTCCAATAAAGACATCCAAATAAACCGGGTATAAGGAGACCATATGTCATCATGAGGCAGATCCATAAAAGAAGTAAGACTCCTAATCGGCATCGGACGCATTGCCCCCAATAGAAAACGGAACTTTCCCTCTTTCATCAACCAATGTAGCAATACACAACGCATATAGGCCGCATAATGAACCAAATCCAACGACATTACAGGCTGCTTTTCCAAATAAGATCTCCTTTTCTCCATACTCAAATCAATGCCCAATACGTATGACAGAAGCCAGCCGAACGAAGTATAGTACAAATCAACCTCTCCACTTTTGTTTACGAAAGTATCCCCCTCGGTCTTCTGGGATTCGACAAAGCGCGATAAACGCAGAAGGGCCTCACTTCCCAACCGCTTTTTCCCTCCGTAAAGGGTATGCATCAATCTTGTTGATATCGTAGTTTTCATCTCAAACAGTCATTTATTTCAAGATTCGTTCGGTTACCCGGAAAAGAAGTCGTTTTAACTCCACATTCTTGATCTCATGCAAAGCTGTCAACGCAGCTTGATGATATGTATCTGCCATCTGCCCGACCCGTTCAAGAGCCGTTCGCAAAAGCGGCTTATTCTCCGAACAGCCTAAGAAAGCCTTCAAATTCTCACATTCCAAAAGGGAACGCGTAAATACAGGTTCCGGATTTTGCTCACAAAGCACGGCTAATACGGCAGAGGGCCTTAACGCTACCGGCCGGTCATCCTTAAAATCCTCTATATCATCCAATAACTGATACGCAATACCCAATGCCCGGGAATACTGATGAAAGATCCGACGAAGCAGCTCGTCATCACCTGCGCAGATCAATCCTAATACCAAGGATACCTCGAAGGCAGGGACTGTCTTATTACAGAATATTTCCAATACCCAATCCAATGTCAAAGGGCGAGGGGAAACGCTCCATTCCAGTTCCATTCCTTGTCCTTTACAAAGCGCTATATGCGCATCAGCAGCCACCGCTGTTAGTGCTCTCGCATCACACTGAGATAAAAGCCGATAGCCTTCACCCAATAAGATATCACCGACATTAATCGCTATAGGCACACCATACAAAGCATTTATCGTTGGTTTACCGTACCGCTCCTTATCATTATCTTGTATGTCATCATGCACTAAAGAGGCTTTATGGAAACATTCCACCGCAATAGCGGCCCGCTGTACATCGTCCGGAACCTCAGCCCCCCCGGTCAAAGCCAGATAAGTAGCCGCCAATAAATAAGGACGCCATCGCTTGCCTTCACCGCCCATCCATTCTAAGGCGACCGAAGAGGTTTGGTCTTTAGCCGGAGAGAAATGGCCTGCTAAATTCTCTTTCGAGAACCATCTTTTCAAATCCGCTCGTAATCCATCATAATCCAACAGCCTAGCCTCATTATCCGAGCGCATCCCCATCATACGAACCACATATTCATAATCAACATGGGTATCCTTACATCCGGACGTATTTAGGGGTATAGCCAAGCCCGGAACAGCATTACTGATAAGCAAGGGAAAAGCTTTTTCTAAGGAATCCAAGCAACTTACCCCGATCACTGAATCAACTACCCGATTCTGTATCAAGCCTACCACGGAAGTAAAACCTTCCGCGACAATACTCATTATGCCCAGACTTTCCGCTTTATCTTGAAGATCGGGAATCGAACAATGACTACATCGATGGCATAAAAGACCTAATTCATCAATTTCCGCCTGGCATTTAGCAGAATTACTCAAACACTTAGGTAGTAGTAATACACGTCTCTCATAGGGAATGGAAGCGACCGTTTCCTTCCATACTTGATTATGGATCTCTACCATCAGCCACCCTCTTACCTCTACGTCTAGTGCATACTCACGAATCAATTGATCCGCGAAGTTCGACAAATCGTCCAAGGACAGTGGGGGCTGGATCGTTAAATCGTCCACAAATGCTTGAATTCGATTACGCAATTCATCCCGTTCAGCATAAGATGCCGGTATGTTATGTATCTGTTTGTTTTCCATGCGTACTCAAAGATTAACCGTAAGCTCCAAATCCAAAAAAGTATTTCTTCTTCAAGAGTCTGTAAAAAACATTCTGCTCGGGAATCTCCTCCCCTTCCATATCATGACCGGGAGCCGGGTTCATTTTCTTATATTCCTCCCTTACCGTACCCCGAGTCGTAGTATCTATCGCACCCTGTTGTTCCAAGAATCTCCACATTTTTCCGGGATCTTCCAAAAGGATACAGCCCCTGGATGTCTCGGCTGTCATTTTCCGCAGATCCGCCAAAAACCTTGAATCACGGAATAGCTCCACCAAGTTTGAGGCATCCCCATTAATAAAGTCCCTAGCCATCTGTAAAGGCGGGCAAAACTCGACCGCCCCCGACGGAGATATATGATGGCTCATACCCGTCGCCGCCGGACATAGGGCTTTTCCCTTATCATCCCAATAAGTATCGATAATAAACAAGGGCGCATCCCTCCGTTGCTCGACAATAAACCGACGGAAATCCCTAATTTGCTCCTTAGTCAACGCATTCTCCACATTAGGAACCGCTCCCACCGGACGATAGATATAATACCACAAATAGAGCGCACCCTCCCTAGCCATCCGTTCGATATGGGCCCGACTCACCAAATCCTCATAATTACTCCGGCATATACTGGCAGCTACACCGAAAATCAAACGGGCTTTCCGACAGGCACGCACTCCACGGATCGTACGATCCAATACGCCATCTTTCCCACGGCGGATATCGCTCTCGTCTTTCAATCCTTCGATACTGATCAGAGGAGTAACATTTCCCATCTTTTTTAAGCGAAAGGCCACCTCTTCTGTCAGCAAAGTAGCGTTGGTAAACAATTGGAAGTAGCAGTCCGAATGTTTCTCCATGGTTTCCAACAGACCTTTATACATCAAAGGCTCTCCTCCCAGTATCCCGAAAAAATAAGAACCTTGTCTTTTACTTTCGGTTATAATACCATTCAATTGGGCTATAGAGAGGGCTTTCCTGCCACCGGCAGAGACCCAACAACCGCTACAACTCAAATTACAACTCTCCGTGATGGATATCATCACGAATGCGGGGAAAAACGGAGCGCCTAATGCTTGTCGCTTCTCAAATGCGGCCATGTTCCGAAAATTACGCCAACCGAAATTGTACATGAACTTCCATATCAGACGAGGCGAACATTCCTTGAATATCCGTGAAGAGGTCCTTGCAGTCGCTATGTATTCGTTAAATCTCATTGATTATCTTTTTTCAAGAAAGAGACACCGGCTCTTCGTTGTGCCAAACGTGCCCGAAGTGTATCCGCATAAACCGTTTTCGCATCGATGGAAACCGCCAATTCCTCATCCTTCAAACCCCCATTGATCGGAGATTTCTCATATTTGGGAAATATAATCGCTTTATTCGGGCACATCCGGGCACAAGCCGGACAATTATTCTTACAATTCTGGGGCTGTTTTACAGTTACGACACCGTCTTCTATCGTATAAACACCGAACAGGCAGAAGTCATGGCATTTACCGCAGTCCGTACAACGTTCTTTATCCAATGTAGGATACCAAGCATCGACACCAATCTTGACCGGAAAAGAAGATACCGACTGGCGAATAACCTCCTCTTCCTCCATTTCTACGGGACTAACCTCATATGCGAATCCGAAAGAATCCAAAATCGCTTCCATACCCTCATTCCGGATATCCAATACACGAGAAGTTTCCATTCCCACGGAAGCGAAAAGGGAACGGATCGCCCTCGGATAGCAAGCGATAATCGTGGATGAGGCGACATCCGGCAAATCCGATGTTCTCTCCCTCACTTTCTCACATAGATCAGGCTCTACTACCACATCATATCCTTCTTGCCTTAAAAAGGCCGCCACCTTTACCACTTTCTCCTTATCTATAAAAGAGCGGGAGGCACAAGTACAAATCGTAACTCTATTATTATATAGCATTTCCATCAAGTATTATTATTCGTCTTTCGCAATATTACAAACAATATCCAAACACTAGTACAGCATCCGGCGCAAGGCGAAAAATTGAGTACTTATCACGAAAAAAGGCGATTTCCGTACCATACAGAAACCGCCTTCTTGTCAACATCACATCGAGCTAAGGTTACACTCATTTATTATCAGCCAAGTAAATATCCGTAAATGTCACAGCGCCAGTTAATCGGTTATTATTATTAGTAACATTCAACAATGTGACATACTTACGATACTGATTATCGCTCAAAGCACTTTTCATCAATTTCAGATTTCCATAAACAGCTTTCCGCAATCGCTCCTCCTGACGTTTCGTGTCTCTACTCAAGCTTTCCTTTTGTTGTCCTTTAAAATATTCATTAATGTCATATACCTCATCCATCTGAGATGGGGTCAAATCCAAGTAAGAACTTAATTTGCCGAACTCTACCGCAAACGGTTCTTTATTACCATTTTCATTCACACATTGCGCTTTCGCAAAACTTACTGTAGCACTAATACCTAAAATCGCTACTGCCATAAATAACTTTCTCATAATACCTAAAATTTACCTATTAAAAAATCAATAACATAACAAAACAACCAACCAATCCTAATCAAGATAGCCTAAACATTCTTTCGACTTCAGACTAATCCTTTTACCAAACCATTAACCTATTCTATAGTATGATAACTTTGAGAAATATCAACTTACATATCATCAATACATCTCTTTGTTTCTGTTACAAAGATGGTGAATTATATAATAGATAGTTTCTAGTTTATGACGAAAGGGAAAAAAACGGGATTCAACACGAAAACAGCAAAAAAATGCCGATTCTTAATGAACCGGCATTGATATTAAGTACTATTCTTGACTGACTATCCAAGACTTAAACTCGGATGCTTTATTTTTACTAATATAAATTCGCTCAGGGACTTCTATATCGAGAGTGACTAATAAACGGCTATCAAACCAAATCGTAATATCCTTTACACTGTCACGGGAAATTATAAACTGTTTATTCGCACGAATAAACTCCGCCGGATTCAACGAAGATATAATTTGTTCCAATGTTTTAGCATACGGATACGAACCTCCATTCCTTAAATAAATATAAGTATTCTTATCCGCCGTATAGAAACAAGATACCTCATTCAAACCAATAGGCAATAGTTTATCCTTGACAGGTATCAACAATTTATCCTTATATTTCGGGCTTAAAGACAATTGCGTTAATTGAGATAAATAGTGTAAGACATCCTGTTGGTTCCATCTACTGAATTTCTCTAATGAGCGGTTTAGTTCCTCTGGTTTTACGGGTTTTAATAGATAGTCTATACTATTCACCTTAAACGCATCAATCGCATACTGATCGTACGCTGTCGTAAAAATAATCGGAGTCTCCACCTCTATCTGATCAAAGATCGCGAAAGCGGAACCATCCGACAAATGAATATCCATAAATAGCAAATCCGGTTTCGGATTGGCTTGCAGCCAACGAACCGTTTGCCGGACACTCTCCGTATTCCCCATTATCTCTATGGAAGAATCCAAGCTCAGTATCATATCTGCCAAATTCTCATAGGCGGCAGTCTCGTCTTCTACGATCAATATTTTCATATAGCATTATTTTAAAGGAAGATAGACCTTGAACATTTGTTCATCTGATTCTACCCTTATTTGTTTATCCATTAACAGTAAAAAACGGTTTTCCAAATTCTTTAGTCCAGTCCCATTTGTATCGGGAGGTGTCAACTTTGGATAAATAGGATTCGTAACGACTAATTCCATTCGCTCATTCAACTCTATCCGTATATCCATTCGATGATCACTATCAATAATATTATGTACGGTAGCATTCTCCACCAAAGGAAGCAAAGAAAGAACCGGTATCCGCAAATTCCACTTATCTTCGGGAATGTCGATCGTAAAAGTCAGCTTATTGGCAAAACGCACCTCCATCACATGGCGGAAAGCCTCAATGAACATCAATTCCTCTTTCAAGGCAACCAACCCTCTTTTATCACTCTGTAAGATATAACGGAAAATATCAGATAACTTTGTCACATAAGATAACGTATGCTCATCGTTCTTTTTCCGGATCAAGGAGGAGATCCCATTCAAGGCATTGAAAAAGAAATGAGGATTTATTTGGTTAGCCAAAGCATCGCACCGACTCTGCAAACTCTCGATGCGCAACTTCTCTATCTCTTGCTCTTTTTCCCGTTGCTTGGTGAAAAGCATCGATATATATCCGATAAAGGTACACAACAGACAAGTAACAAAGAACTGGAAGATCAAGATACTTCCCATGCAATCCGTCTTACGAGTACAAAATGAGATCCCGAAAGATATCGTCGCATAAAACAGATAAGCGATAAAGGAAAACAAGAAATTCTTCCATAACCGTTTCGTAAACAATGATGTCTGGAGCTTACCCAGATTATAGCGAAGCAACAGATAGATGAACGTCAAGAAAAATAGAAAACGATACGTGAAAAACGCAAAGAACCCAAAGTACTCGGACTTGCTCAGAAAACTCAACTCCCAAGGTATCCACGCAATATTCGTATAGATAATAAAGATTGCGCTAATCAAGCTGACCAGCGGGAGCTTACGTGAAATAGATGTCTCAAATGAACTCATAAATATCCTATAGTTTTTCAAAATACAAAGTAACATCAATTTTTCACGACTTCTCTCATTGTTTGAAGCAAAACGAAAAAAAGAAGATTGAAAACGAAAAAGCAACCTGCTATCCGACAGGAATCTTTAATACCTGACCCGGACGTATATCAGGACTGGACAAACCATTCGCTTTCTGTAAAGCCGCCGTACTAACCCCCGGATACTTTTTCGAGATAGAATACAAGGAATCTCCGGATCGTACCTTGTAAGACACAAAGCCTTTCTGGTCCGTGGCAGATGAGGGCTGGGTTATCTTTTTAGCCGAGGCTGAAGCGGTAGAAGACCTCTCCGCAGGTTTCGCTGTCGTTTTAGTCGAAGCCGAGGCAAAAGCGACACCCCCATTATCTACATATAATCTTAACCGTTTTCCTTTCGCTACCCGGTTGGAGCCTAGCCCGTTCCATTTACGGATATCTTTCGCTGTCACGCCATAGCGGTTAGCGATCGTATAAAGATTCTCACCACTCAATACCACGTGGGTGATTTTTTCCCGGGTCGCACCACTTGGTAAAGAGCCATTAGAGTTATTCGCGGAAATGCAATTCGCCAACAGTTCCTCGATCCGATGCGTATAGACCGTATCTTCTTTATCGATAAAAGCATAGGTTTCCGCCGCAGGTAGTTTCAAGACCGAAGGGCGGGTATTACCCGGAACGATGTCTCTTTTATATTGTGGATTTAACGCACGCAACGTCTCAATATCTACTTGCAATAGATCCGATACTTGCTGCAAATGTAGGGCATTATTCACCATGACCGTATCCGTGGCTAACGGCAAGCTGGTTTGCATCGGACAGATGTTATGCTCGCAATAATAATTCATGACGTAATTGGCGGCGATAAATAAGGGGACGTATGAACGAGTCTCTTTCGGTAAATAAGGGAAGATATCCCAGAAGTCCGTCTTGCCCCCCGAACGACGGATCGCTTTATTCACGTTGCCCGGCCCGCAGTTATAAGATGCCAACACTAAATTCCAATCCCCATAGATAGCGTACATATCCTTGAAATACTTACAAGCGGCCTCGGTCGCTTTCAAGGGGTCCCGGCGCTCGTCCACCAAGCTATTAATCTCCAAGCCATAGCTCTTACCCGTAGGAAGCATGAATTGCCATAAACCACAAGCGCCCACTCGAGAGAGGGCTACCGGATTCAAGGCACTTTCCACGACGGCGAGATATTTCAATTCAATAGGCAGGCCATGCTCATCCAACACCTGCTCGATTATCGGAAAATAAAAGTCTGCCATCCCCAGCATATAACGCACTAAATTTCGTTTACGCTCCGCATATAAGTCAATACAATCACGCACTATATTATTATAGGGCAAAGCGATCACGCTGGGAAGCCTAGACAGGCGGTCGATATAGACCGAATCCGGGAAATAGACATTCTCGTCGTCATCATGGCAAAAGTCCTCTCTTTTTGAGAAATATTGCACATGCCAAGTATGGAGCAAACTATCCACGTTCGCATCCAAGCTTTCCGGAATCAATCCGACCTCAGACTCCAGCGAGCTTAAGGTATCTTTTTCCTCAATTCGGGTCTCTTCCTGCGCATAGACCAATGAGACCAAACAATTTAAACAAATGAGTGCTAGCAGGTATCTTTTCATGTATATCAGAATTTTAGACTGCAATTCAATCCGTAAGTACGAGGCGTGACACTCGTCTTCGGACTAACAACCGGCTCCAAATGCAAGGATAAATCCGGTGATATATCAAAATCGAATAACTGGGCATCCACGTAGGCATCCACGATACTCAACGCATACACCCCGACCGTAATAATTATACTTAAGTCTCTATATCGACGAAAATAATCCTTCTGTCTTTTCAATTGATCCTTGAAATTTGAATTATTAATCGCATCCTCAGGAGCCATGGAAGTCAAGTCTTGCCAACTTTTACTCCAAGCATCCGGATTTTCCAGATTCTTAGCGGCATCATACATGATATCCTTATAAGCCGTCGAATAATCCTTATAGTTCTTGTTGTTCCAAGTCACGGCATACATACATCCCATCAAGCCACCGTAAACGATCGGTAATTTCCAATATTTCCGGTTATAGATCTGTCCCAGACCCGGAACCAAGGCGAACAAGACCGCTTTTGTCGGATTCGGCTTAAAAGCCAGCTTCATCTTCACTTCCGGTACGCCCACCGAATCGGCCGCCATCAAGACGGCTTGCACGGTAGAATCCGGGGCAGCTACCTCCACGGAATCGGAAACTATAGCAGGAACGGCTTTCTCCGTCTTATCCTCCTGTGCGTTACCCATCCCGGCATAGCACATGAATCCGATCAAAAGGAGTATGATTCGATTTCTCATTTCAATTTATCCAGTAACCCGATCAATTGCTCCAACTCTTCTTCCGTGGCGAAAGGAATCGTAATTTTACCTTTTCCCTTCTCATTGCAAGTCAACTGGACTTTCGTATTGAAGTAACGGGACAAATGATCTTTCAGCAATTTAAACTCTTCCGGAAGTATCGGCTTACGATCCGATTTTTTCTTTTCCGGCAATTCCGGTTGTATTCCCTCGGCTATATTACGCACCATCTCCTCCACGTTACGAACGGAGAGTCCTTGAGCCAATATCTGCTCATATAAAGCTAATTGAACCTCCGGATCATCCACCGGGATCAATGCCCGGGCATGTCCCATATCGATCTTCTTGTCCTTCAATCCTACTTGGATCTCGGCGGGAAGTTTCAACAAACGAAGGTAATTGGCGATCGTTGCACGCTTCTTTCCAACCCTTTCGCTCAACCCCTCTTGGGTCAAGCCGTAATTATCGATTAATTTTTGATAAGCTAACGCAATTTCGATAGAGTTCAAGTCCTCTCGTTGGATATTCTCTATCAAAGCCATCTCCACCACGTTCTCGTCGGCCGCCGTCTTAATATAAGCGGGAATACGCTCCAAACCTGCTTTAAGCGACGCACGATAACGGCGTTCACCAGAGATGATCATATATTGCTCGGGGCCGATTTCCTTCAACGTAATCGGCTGTATCACGCCTAACGAGCGGATAGAGGTAGCCAACTCCTCCAAGGTCTCTTCCTCAAAGACAGATCGAGGTTGCTCCGGATTAGGCTGGATCTTGCTTAACTCGATCTCACTAATAGACGATGAACCACCTGTCTTCAGGTCATCCATCGTAATTAACGCGTCTAATCCACGGCCTAACGCCGATCTTTTTAATGCTGCCATAATCCTTTATTTTTTTCAACAATCTCCTGTGCCAACTGCATATGGTTGATAGATCCTTTCGAATCCGCGTCATACAATAAGACAGGTTTACCGTAACTGGAAGCCTCGCTCAACTTCACGTTTCGTTGGATCACGGTAGTAAATACCAAATCGCGGAACGGACGTTTCACTTCCTCATAAATCTGGTTCGCCAAACGCAGGCGGGAATCATACATAGTCAAGAGGAATCCCTCTATCTCCAGTGCCGGGTTCAGCTTTGATTTGATAATCTTGATCGTGTTCAACAGCTTACTGATACCTTCCAAGGCGAAATACTCGCATTGTACCGGGATAATCACCGAATCGGCGGCTGTCAAGGCATTCACGGTTATCAATCCCAAAGAAGGAGAGCAGTCGATCAGGATAAAATCGTACTTCTCTTTCAGCGGTGTCAATATCTGCTTCAAGATCCGTTCACGATTCTCCAAGTTTAGCATCTCGATCTCCGCTCCCACCAAATCGATATGAGAGGGGATGATATCCAGTCCTTCCACTTCAGTCTGTGTGATAGCGCCGCTCGCATCCTCACCGTTTACCAGACATTCATAGATAGAAAGTTCTACATTACGTATGTCCACACCCAGACCGGATGAGGCATTCGCCTGCGGATCAGCGTCTACGACCAGCACCTTTTTCTCAAGAGCGGCCAATGACGCAGCCAGATTAATCGTGGTGGTTGTCTTCCCGACTCCACCTTTCTGATTTGCTAAAGCGATAATCTTTCCCATACTATACCTAATTAATTCGAGGGCAAAACTAAACATTAAAAACTGAACCAAACAGGGTTCAATCAAAACAATGCTTGTTTTGTTGATAAATCGCCCTAACTGTTGATAACTCGCAAATATAAGCAGAATAAATCAAATAGAGGGTTATAAGGCTGGTATATAGGTGTTTTTTTGGAAATGATAACGAAGTTTTAAACAAACAGAGGCTCCTCTCACATCTTATTTCTCCCAATCAATACGATAATAATACCCTGCGTCCGGACGAGAGAGCATCTCCTTTTGCGTCATCATTGCTTGTTTTTATATGGAGAACAGCGCTTTCGTTAAAAGTGAGAGGCTTCTTGAACTTAATAATAGCGGTATTGTAATTATCGTCCGTCCTACAGGCTAGTTCCTCTATACGTTGATTTTCCGAACTGATCTTTGGCGAAATACTTCCAGACCACCTATAGTTATACTCTAGTTCCGTAAGCAGAGGTCTTTTACATTGAATCAAGCGATAAGTCTCAAAGGTGAAATGCACTCCATCATCACACTGGAAAATAAAAAAAGAGGAGATCTTCTTATACTCTACCGGATAATTACGAAGAATAACCCGACTTTCGAGAAAATTCTCTAATCACAGGCAAGCCTAGTGACTAATGCAAAGTTAGAATATATTTTCATATCGAAAAACAAAAGGGCTCATCAAAATACATCAGCAATGTTTATTTATTCTTAGCCTTCCCCTTTGAGGATTTTCGCAATTATCATTCTGACAATTTGTAATATCAACTCCCGGAGAATCGATTTTTCCGGGCATACGGACAGTTCGTGCGCAAATACGAGAAAAAAATTCGGCAATCATCTGCATAACAATCCTTTATCGAAAAATGACCTTTCATTCTAGCGAGATTTATTCATCGTAATTCATATCCATTGAGTTCTTCGGGCGATTCCATAGGGTTACGACCGGGAAGTAACAGGGTTACGATGCCCATTCTAGAGTATTGACAACCCTATTCTTGACTACTTACGATGCCCAACGGCACTACTGGCGTTGCCCAACGCGACCTATCGCATATGCTTTAACCGCCTATCGTGTGCAAAAAGGGGACTTTTCCTGTCAAAAACGCCCGTTGAAGCCACCGCTTTCCCTCTAGTTCTGCGTCTTTACAAGAGGTCTTTGTCACGCATATCCCCATTTATCCATCAAAAAGTTCGGATAACTGCGGTTTCGCTTACAGCCAGGCAAATAGGCAAAACCACAAAAGCCCCGCCGAAATACATCGACGGGGCTCTATCTTATGAACTGTGTCTTTCCTTACGGAAATCCGGTCAGTTTTCTACTTATTTAACGATTGTCTTAACAGCCTCTTCACCATCAACAGCTACAGCTACGATACCAGCAGGTACAGCGATAGTTGCGTTGTCTGAAGTAAGAACTGTCTCAGCAACAACCTTACCTAAGATGTTAGTGATAACTACTGACTTACCAGCAGCGCCTTGAACAGTTACAGTACCGTTACCAGCTACTACAGATACACCTTCAACATTGTTGATGTTATCGTTAGATGTTACCATATCATCAGCATCAGTCTTAGGATAAGCATTGAATACTAATGCACCATCACCACCAGTCTTAGCGGCATCAAATCTAGAGTTAGCATCTGTCAATACTAAGCAACCATTGTGCATCTTCAACCAAGCAGCTTTCTTAGTCGGAGCAATCGCACTAGCAACATCACCAGCTACAGTCTGATATTGATTATCAGTTGCACCATATACATTAGACTCAATCAAGAATGAGTTGTTCGCACCCTCTTCGCCATCTAAATAAGCTAATGCAGCCTTATCCGGATTTACATAACGGAATGACCAAGTTACGTTCTTGTGCTTGTCACCTGTCAATACATTGATGAACTTAGCATAGTTCTTATGGTAGTCAGCGCTGATTGCCTCGATACCCTCATTCTTCAATTGATCAGCAGTCATACCTTTGTATTTGCCAGTCAAGACAAACAAAGTATCACCATATTGAACAGCAGGAACGAAACCTACACGAGTGTAGCTACTGTTAGAAACAGCCTTCGTATTGAACAAGTATGGGTTAAGAGCCTCCTTACGATCTGCAACAGCAGCAGCAGAGTCAGAGTAGTTAACCAAATACTTACCATAGATGAATGCCGGAGTCTTCACGTGAATAGCGTGTACACATTGATATGGGTCGTCTGTAACTTGACCATCAGCAGTGATGTGCTTGCCACCTTCTGTACAAGGAATGATCTTCTCACCCTCGATCAACTCACGATAAGCGGATACCAAGTATTGAGGTTTAACCTTACCTGCGCCACGAGTTAACCATGCTGTGTCAATACGGAAAGCCAACTTACCATCAGCCTTACCCTCACTCCAGATACCAGCGTAATCAACATCCTTGTTCAACAAGGCACCATTATGCTCATCCATCAAATATTCACCACGGATAGTTTCCTTGAACATCAAGCTATCAGCTGAATTATCAACGTTCTCACCAAGAAGTGCATTGTTGAATTGACGATACAACGGAGTCTCATCCGGAGCGATGTAGAATGCAGAAGTTCTAGTCTCGTTCAACATTTGAGCTTTCAATGTAGCAGCACCATCATAGTCAGATACACCAGCCTTTGTTGAAGTAAGCTTCATCACATATTTACCACCTTCTTTCGTTACTGCAATAACAGCATGATAGCACTTACCATCGATTTGGTTATTTTCCTTGAAGTAGTAACCTGATGTCAAATTTGTGTTATTATCTGTATCATATTGGCTTACGTTGAATTTCTCTTCCTTATTTACAGACCAAATATTCTTTTTAGCATTGTCATTACTTGCTACATAAACAGTTCTGTAAAGGTTCTTTAATCCATTGATACGTTTAGCAACCGCAGCAGTAACAGGGAAACCGTATTGAGCCTTAACAGCAGCTGCGTCATTTACCAAAGTATCCAAATTGAAAGCAGTCTTACCTTCTAATACAGTCAACGTAGAGTCTTTGGAAGACTTAGCGATGTATTTGTCTGTAGCATACGGATGCCAATAGTTGAATGTATACTTGTTGATCATCAACTCTTCTTTATCCAAATTCTTGTAACCTAACAATGAATCTGTTACAGAAGCTGCAGGAACAAGTTCGAAGAACAATGAATCTGTAGAATTGATAGTAACACCATTTGCAGAATCTACATCAGCTGTCAAGTACCAATAAGTAGCACCAGCCTTCTTATTCAAATTCAAAGTATAATCAGCAAGAACGCCATCAGAGAACTCACGGTTATAAACCTCTAAAGTAGAGATATTATTCTTATCTGTTACGTTCTTCTTCAAGATTACCCATTGATAAGCCGGCATATGAGCTACGTTCTGCTCATCAGCATTAACGGTTGTCCACTCGATCGTACCATTTCTGTAGATCGGAGAAGCCAAATACTTACCAGCCTTATTTGTGATGTAATATACACCATCCTTCAAAGAAGTCTTAGTAGACTCTACAGCTGTACAATCCTTGTAACCCAAAGAGATATGAGTATTTTGGTCATTGCTGTCAACAGTCAAGATACGAGTCTCGTTCTTGATCAAATCCTGCAAAGAAACACGCCAGTTAGCACCAGTATTTGCAGCAGCATCTTCCCAATACTTAACGTTATCTTCTTTCCATGTAATTTGTTTTACATAGATATACAAGCTATCATAAGCAGGAGAATAAAGGAAAGCGAACTTGTGTTGATCTTTAATAGCACTATTCTCTACTGCATCTAGAGCTGTACCAGTCTCACCCTTTTTCGTCCAGTTATAAGCTAAGAACTTGTAACCAGTCTCATTTGTATAAGCTGTATCAACTTTCAAATAAGCTTCTTTCTTAACATCAGATACATACAAATATTTATCTTCACCTGATTCAGCTGCAACGAACTTCTCAGCGTTGAACGGATTCTTCAAAGTAGTACCTAAGATATCCTTATTGAAACCTAACTTAACACCAGCATCAGCTTTTTGGTTACCAAAGATAGTGTTCAACTCGTTAGCACTCAAATAAACCTGTCCAGGAGCTTGCAATGTAAATTTCGCAAAAGTATTATCTTTAACATCCTTAGCAGCCCATTTCTGAACTTTCACGCCATCAGTCGTAGTGAAACCAACAACAGAGTCAGTCGTAAAATAAGAGAACAAAGGTCTCTCACTTTCCAGTTTCGTAATAGTTCTAGAGAAAGCCCAACCTGCGATTTCACCACCTGTAGTCGCAATTTGATTCACTTCACTTTCAGCTTTCAAAATTTCAGCCATTGTGATATCCAACATACGACCTGTACCCTTGTTCATAAAGTCGAACTTAGGAGCTTGACCCTGATTCTCAGAATAAACAGTAACACACCAAAGTGTATTTGCCAAACCTTCAGAAGTAGATGTAGGAGTGACCAAAGTCAAAACACCTTCATCATTCATAGACAAAACCTGACCACCAGTCTCCAATTGGAAAAGGCCAGAGTTAGCACCCTCTACTAATTTTCCGATTGAATAAGCACCGTTTGCCGTAGGCAAAAGGTTTTGTGCCGGTGTTGTCTGCGCATTTGCTGACATCGCACTTAAAAGCGCAACACCAGCCAAAAGAGTAGAAAACTTTTTGTTCATAATTAAATAATTTAATATTAATACTAAAGTGTAATAAGCTCTTTAACAGCGATCGCTCTCTTAAAAATCAAAACAAACGGCGATCGACTTTATTCATCATTTGCAAAGGTACGCGTTTCTTTGATTCGCGCAACCCTTCTTTATCATTTTTTTCTCGCCATATAAGCTTTCTTATCAATCAAATAGACTATTCATTACAAAACCACCGATTACAAAGACAAACCCACTATTGTTCGGTACAAAAGATATATATTTTCCGATTAATTTCATTAATAAATAGGGATCTATATATTAATGTACACGTACTTTAATATATAGATATATTATTTTCCGCAAATAAGACATAGAGCTATCTGGAACTAGATATATTAATAACACGTACCTTCGCTGTTCAAAAACATCACTTACAATAAGAAACCTCCTTAAAAGCATAGCGACGGATGCTTCCATCCCGTAACGCTAGCAAAAGATGCCCGGTTGATTCAATATCATGGATACAGGCCTCGAATTCTCCCGCCTCATCCCTATAGGCATGATAGCCCTCCCTTCTATACAACGCAAATTGATAGCGGATACGAATATCCTCGTATTCCTCTTGGAGGAGAGATAAATAATAGCGATAGAATACTGAGAGGAAACGATCTAAAACCTCTTCCCGGTTTACTTCATTGCCTGTTATTTGAAACAAGGAAACAGGATTCGGAGCATCTCCCCGAAACACCGCTTGATTCAAGTTTATGCCGATCCCGATGATGGAGCAATATAGATTATGCCCTGATAGATCGTTCTCGATCAACATTCCGCAAATCTTCTTATCTTTCCAATAAATATCATTCGGCCATTTCACTGTGACATGATCCGTATATGAGTCTAACGTCTCTTTCACACTCAAGGCCGCTATTTGAGAAATCAAGAACTGGCGATTTGCCGGGATGCACGTAGGGTACAGGACTGTACTAAACATCAAGTTCTTTCCCGCCTCAGACTCCCAGACATTCCCTATCTGCCCACGTCCGGCTGTCTGGAAATCAGCGACAACTACACTTCCTTCCAGAAGAGATTCCTTGATGACCAGCTCACGAAGCAGGCTATTCGTAGAAGTGGTTTCCGCCACACGCAAGATGCGGGGAGATTCATTATCAGTGCTCATCATTATAAATCTCCCTTATATTTTTTGGTAGTTTAGCGATCACCTCCCGGTAAGAGTGAAAGATCCAACGTTTAACCTCCTCGTCCTCCATATCCCGATCCAGATAAATGCTATTCCAGTATTTCTTATTAAAATGATAAGCCGGCTCAACCGCCGTATACCGTTCCCGTAACTCTTCCACATAGTCCGTACTACATTTCAAGGAGACATGAGGCTCCTCCGCATCCAAAGGAAGCAGCAGGAACATCTTATTCTCTACCTTAAAGACCAGCGATACCTCATCGAACGGGAAACACTCGATGGTATTCTTCAAGGAAAGGCAGTATTCACGTACTTCTTCTATATTCATAACTTTTATCTTTTAACGGCAAGGAGCATAGAAAGCATCTTCGATATGGTCGATCAGGAAACCCGTCTCTTTCTTGATCAACGTCACGATATCAAAACGGACTGGTAAGTCTATATTAAAATAACGGACATAGGCATCCGCAGCGGCGACAATCCTCCGAATCTTCTTGGTGTCTACCGCATCTTCCGGTGAAAGCAAAAAATCCTCAGAGCGTGTCTTTACCTCCACCACGATTAACTCATCTTCCTTGACAGCGATAATATCCAGTTCATAATGATGCCAATGCCAATTGGTATGCAACACGTTATATCCATGTTTTACCAGATAGGCACGAGCCTCAGACTCACCTTCCCGACCCATATCGTTCTGTCTTGCCATCGCATTAATTTGCACAAATATAGCCATTTTCTTTGTTATTCGGCTATTCACTCGTACATTTGCAAATGTATGAGAGAAGAACGTAAATATTCATCGGCTCACCCCAATCATCCGAGGGTACACAAAGTGACCTTTATGCTGAATGACGAAGAGCATAAAGCGGTAAAACGTTACCTTTCACGCTACAAGATCGAGAATAAGTCCCGTTGGTACCGAGAGACGATCCTTTCTCACATCCTCAAGACCTTGGAGGAGGATTATCCGACTCTTTTCAACGAAAATGAGATGAGAAGATGAATCCTTTCAATGATGAATATTTCATGAAGCAAGCGTTGGTGGAAGCTCGTGCGGCAGCGTCCGAGGGTGAGGTTCCCGTAGGAGCTGTTATCGTCTGCAACAACCAGATCATAGCGAGGGCGCATAATCAAACCGAATGCTTGAACGACGTGACCGCACATGCCGAGATGTTGGCGATTACGGCCGCCGCCGGAGTCTTAGGAGCGAAATACCTAACAAATTGTAGTCTATACGTAACCGTGGAACCCTGCATAATGTGTGCCGGCGCAATCGGATGGGCACAATTAAGCACGATCGTATACGGGGCATCCGATGATAAAAGAGGTTTCTCCAAATTCGCCCCTCAAGCCTTCCATCCGAAAGCGATTATCAAAAAAGGTATCCTTGAAAAAGAGTGCGCGGAAGAAATTCAGCGTTTCTTTAAGCAAAGACGTTAAGCTCTATTTAACTTCCTCGTAATCCACATACTCCCCTTCATCCTTGGCGAATATCTTCTTACGGTGCACATAAGGTGTACGATCATCATCATCGTCCCGGGCGGTAGTAGTCGTAGAACGATGTCCGGAAGTATTGCTATTTGTTTGACGACGTTGTTCTCCCTTACGAGTGTTGTTTCCGCTACCAAAAAAGATGTTCTTAAAGGTACGCAAGATGGAGAAACCCATCAGAAACACCAACAGGATAAAGAAAAAGAATATTACAAACAAAAACTTAAACATAATCCGATACTTAAATGATTCTTTACTATCACAAACACAAAGATAAGAATTCTTGTTTATCCCTTTTTGTTAAAAATAGACAAGACTATATATAACAGGATGGTTCCAGAGATTCCCAAGAATCCCCATAACGCCACGAAAATAATGGCACAAGCGATCAATATATAGCGAAGCTCATTACCCTTCCACGCTAAGGATTTCACCTTCAGCGAGAACATCGGTATCTCAGACACCAACAGCAAGGAGGTAATAAACGCCAAGATAACAGTCACCAACACGAACAAGCCTTCATTCGCATGGACAACCGGTAAAACAGAATATCCCACCGAAGCCCAAAATAAAGCATGCGCCGGAACCGGCAAGCCGATAAACGAGGTAGTTTGCCGTTCATCAATATTGAACTTAGCCAAACGCAAACCTGAAAACGTAGGGATCACGAACGCCAGATAAGGGATATACGTATTCAAAGAGCCAAAAGGCAAAGCCGTAGAAGCCTCTCCCAACAACCAATAGACCACCATGCCCGGAGCGAAGCCGAAACTTACCATATCCGACAAGGAATCCAATTCCTTTCCCATCGGCGAGTAAGCCTTCAATAAACGAGCGGCAAAGCCATCGCAGAAATCAAAGACCGCGGCTATAATAATCCAAATCAACGCAGATAAAAGATTTCCGTGCAAGGCCATAACACTGGCGACACAACCGGACAGAAGGCTCAGACACGTAATTGTATTAGGAATATGTTTTCTTATACTCATTTTGACAAACGGGCTATAGGCGTTTGATTGCCTGTTACTTTTTGATCCATCTCTATTAACACCTCTGTTCCTACCGGCAGGTAGACATCCACGCGAGAACCGAATTTAATAAACCCCATTTGCTCGTCCACATGACATTTCTCTCCCGGCTTGGCATACGTAACGATGCGGCGTGCCATCGCCCCGGCAATCTGACGAGCCAAGACATCCACCCCGTTCCTCGTGGTAATCACGACCGCCGAACGTTCGTTCTCCGTACTACTCTTCGGCAGATAAGCCGCCATAAAACGCCCGTTCTGGTGGGAAACATGCTTAACGGTACCGTTTACGGGAAACCAATTGGCATGTACGTTGAAGATAGACATAAAGATAGATATCTGTAGGCACTTCTTATGAAGGATCTCGTTCTCCATCACTTCCTCGATGGCAACGATCGTACCATCGGCGGGAGCGATCACCAAGCCTTCCGAATCATAAGGAAACCGACGGAAAGGACTACGGAAGAAGTTTAATACCAATAGGAACAATACGGTAGAAACAAAAGCGACAGAATAAAACAGCATACCCTTACCTACCGTATGGTACAAAGTTATATTCACAATAAATAATATTGTAAACAACGTAAGCAGTAAACCGGTTCCTTCTTTATGTACTTTCATTCTTCTTTGACTGTATCGTTTTATACTAAGAATCTGCAAAAATATTCATTTTTACCGAATATCAAAAATATATCACTTATTCACTGCCTCTATTTTGCCTAACTCTACGTACCAAAGGTATCCATCGACCCGCTCGAAACCCATTTTACGAATTAATTGCAGGTAATTTCTTACCTGATTAGGATGGCGCTTATCTTGCCGTTCGCCAAATTTATAATCCACGACAATTACCTTGTTATCTTTTATCATCACCCGGTCCGGACGTTTAGACAAGCCTTTACCGAACAGGATATCCACTTCATTCAAGACACGGGCGGAACCATCATACCAAGCCTTTACCTCCTCCGCTTGCAATAATTCTTCCAGACGGCTGATCAACTCCGCCGCTTCCTCCCGATTAATCACCCCGGCTAACCGATAACTTTCGACCGAAGCGGGAATATCTTTCGGCGTACGTATCCGGCTCAATACCTCATGCATCAAGGTACCGTGCTTCCGCCTGGCATTATCGAAAAAGAATCCTTTCCCATGCAGGCGTAATTGTAAACGATCATCCGGGGAAACGGAATACAGGCGGCTCATGGGGATTTCCTCCAGGGTATCTTCTGCCGTTCTACCCGAAGCTGGATGCCACCATTCGCCCCTTTCAAAGGTATCATCCTCGATATCCGTCTCCACCCCCGCCCACAATAGATCGGCGATGGAAGTTATCTTCTCAACCTTACCTTCCTTGTTGATCTTCCTCGGACGGGGGGAGAATACGATCAGTTCTTCTTTCGAACGGGTAAAAGCGACGTATAAGGTGTTCAAGTTATCGATGAAAGCATGCAAGCGTTCCTTGAAATAATCCTTGGCGAAAATCGTGCTACTCAAGATCTGTCCGTAACGGACAGGAACTAAGTGCAGGCGGTCAAACGGCTTCTTCTCCGGGTGGCACCAAAGGATAACGGGCTTTGTCGGCTTATGGTCGATCTCCCAGTCCCCGAAAGGAATGATAACGACCTTAAAACCTAAGCCCTTGGATTTATGTACGGTCAAGATGCGGATAGCGTTTTGCCCATCCGGGGTAGCGATCGTCTTTCGATAACCGGTCTCGTCCCACCATCTCAAGAAACGGTTCAAATCTGCGCTTTCTTTTTGGGCGTACTCGGAAACCATATCCAAAAAGGCTTGCACGAATACCTGTTCCGTTTCCGGGAAGTAAGCGGAGAAGTTACGGAAGAGCCCTTCGGTTACCTCGTACAAGGATTGCCGGGAGATAGACTGAAGTTTTTGAAAAACAGACTCGTCCGCCTCGCTCTCCCCGAATTTTCCGGTTAATACTTGATAGGCATACATCGCCAATTTCCTGTTCGTCCGGTCCTCCGGATTTCGCAAATAGCGCAATACGGCGATCAGGAAACGGACCGCCGGAGAACTACCCACGAACAGAGCATCATCGGAGATGATATCGTAATTGTACCGGTCGGACGGATGCTCTTCCTTATAGGCTAGCAACGTATCAGCCACTAAAGCGCCTTCTTGATTGGTACGCACGAGTATGGCGATGTCTTTTAGCGCGTAACCGTTATCCTGCAAACGCTCCAAGGTAGCCGGCAATCGCTCCATCGCCTCTTGCTTCCAGTCCTTCTCCTCATCGCCGGACAAGAAATCGATCCGTACATGTCCGTCCTTCTTCTGGAAAGGGGGAGGGACACGCTGAATGCTCTTATCATAAGCGGTCATGATCTTCGTGAAAAAGGCCGTGCGTTCTTCCTCGCTTAATGAGGAGGTTTTCAACGCTTCATTATATAGATCTTGCAGGATCGCCGGAGCGGCGGTGAAGAACGCGTTATTAAACTCCACGATATGGCGGCAGCTTCGCCAATTATCCATCAGGGTTTCCTCACAGACCTGTTCCTCCTCAAAATCCCTGCGGACTTGCTCGTCCAATAGCTTCCAATCCGAGTTACGGAAACGATAAATACTTTGCTTCACATCGCCAACGATCAAGTTCGCCCTACCATTCGCCAGACTCTCCTCCACCAAAGGCCGGAAATTATTCCACTGCATGCCGCTGGTATCTTGGAACTCATCGATCATATAATGATCTACGTGCGTACCCGTCTTCTCGTAGATAAAGGGGGCGTCACTGCCACTGATGACCTTATTCAGCAACTCGGTCGTATCGGCGATCAGCATGACATTCTTTTCTTCCCGGTAAGAGGCGATTTGCCGGGAGATATCGGTTAAGATCCCTAACGTATAATAATAACGCACGATCTCCCGGGCCGTGTTATAGGCCGTCAGGTTGGCGAACAGGGATACGATATTCTTTACGCAGGCATTCAACCCTTCCTCATATACACACCCGATGATCTGCCGGAGGCCCGGTGGAGTCGTCTTGGTCGTATAGGCATCCGGATTATCCGGCAGAGCTTGGAACGTGGCAGTCGGCTCTTTCATCTCACCTCTCGCCAGCTTCTCGAAATAGAAAAATGGGGAACGACTTCCTCCCTTAAAATCCGAGGGTTGTAAGGCGAACTGTTTCAGCAATGCCACTCCCTCCTCTCCTAAACGTTTCGCCTCCGCCTCTACGGAGCGGATAATGGCGTATAGCTCATTCTTATAGGCATCAAGGGCCTGCTTATCCGAGATATCTTTACCGACCTCCTCGCTAAATGCCTTATAACTCTCCTTAAAGACCTCCCGGCTGAGCGACATGATATCCTTCCGCAAGCTCCAGCCGCCACCATCCTCGATCTTGTCCTCGGCGAAACGCAGCAACCAACCTAGCAAATCCTTGCTCTCCGGCTTCTCCAGATCGGCCAGCAGGTTATCGATCGCCTCGGTCAAGACCAGTTCTTGGTCCATCTCGATACCATAGCCGCCTTGCAAACCGATCTCGCGGGTAAAGGCACGCATCGTTTGCTGGAAAAAGCGGTCGATCGTACTGATATTAAAGGCGGAGTAATCGTGCAGGATAGCGACCAGAATCTTCCGGGCCTGCTCCCTCACCTGCCGCTCCGTTAAGGAATAGGCGGAAGAGAGTAGCTGGATATAATCGGACGTGCGGCCGGAAGCAAGGTGATAAAGTTCTTGGACGATACGGGTTTTCATCTCATCCGTCGCCTTATTCGTAAACGTCACGGCCAAGATCCGGCGGAAAGCGCCCGGCTGGGAGAAGAGTAACATCAGGTACTCCCCTGTCAATTTATGCGTCTTGCCCGCCCCGGCGGAAGCCCTATAGATTGTTAGCATAGCGATCGGGGATTAGATCGTACGGCTTTTCGAATAGCCCTCTTTCCGGAGGATATCCAACACCTTGGCACGCAGGTCCCCTTGGATGATTATCTCCCCGTCCTTTGCGGAGCCGCCTACGCCGCATTTCACTTTCAAGAGTTTCCCCAAGGCGGTCAGATCCTCGGAAGTGCCCCGGAACCCGGTGATCAAGGTAACCATCTTCCCTCCCCGGTTCCGTTTGTCCAAGGATATGCGCAAAGCTTGTTTCTCCTTCGGCAACGTATCTTCCTCCTCCGTATCTCCCGTATTATATTGAAAATCGGGATTCGTGGAGTACATCACGCCTAATCGATCTTTCCAGTCGTTATCCTTCATATATACTATTGTTTTTAATGGTTCAAAGCTACGGATTTATCCCGAAATAGGCAAACAAGCATTTCTTTTCTCCCAATGATGTTTTTCGGGGAAATAAAACACGTCTTTTTGTGACCCAATATTATAATTTATTTCTTACGTTTACATATTCTAATTTTGGTTTCACTTAAATCTAGCAATAAGATGAAGAGTAGTTTGATTTACTATTCAGCGATATCCATATTTTTCTTTCTTTCTTGTACGGGATCTAAAGAAAAGAGAAATATGGAATCAGATATCATCACCGTGAATCTGGAAAGGAGAGATAAGATCTCCACAAAAGACCTATTCTCCGATATCCAAGTCATCCCACTGGAGACAACGCCGGAATCGCTGATCCGTGATATAACCCAAATCAAGTTTTTTGAGGATCGATATTATATCCATGATTATCGAAGATCCCAAATCTTCGTTTTCGACCGGGAGGGACGTTTCCAATTCGCGCTTAACGAAAAAGGAGACGGCCCGGGGCAGTACCTAAATCTGTCTGATTTCGCGATCGATACAGCCCGCAGGAATTTTGTAGTACTCTGCGCCGTCAGCAACGCTCTCTTTTTCTATGACCTAGGGGGTAAATTCATCGAGAAAAAGAGACTTCCGGATATTACTGGAGCCTACAATTCTTTCCAGTTCCAAAACAAGGATACGATCGCTTTCTTCACCTATAATAATGACAATCGCCTGAAGTTCTATTCCCTATCAAGAAATGAGATAATCGATGAATATTTCCTGGAAGAGAGAAAAGATATATTTTGCAGGGGTGTATTTCCTTTCCCACACGCTCTCCGCAGATCTTTGACTAACACGATTTATTCACTTTCAGGAGCGACCTTGACTGAGCTTTATCGCTGGGATTTCGGAGATTTAAACAATGACATTGAGAATTTAAAGTTTCGTCCCAATATGAGCAAGCAAGAACAAATCCAATACGTAAAGGACGCCTATTCCTCCAAGAGCGTAAATTATGTAATAGATTCACAAGGGCAAAACAGCAGATACCGATATGCCATGGTTGTCCGTAAAAACAAATACATCCACTTGTTCTATAATAGGGAAAAACATGATTTGCTTCAATTCGAGCGAACCAAGGAAGGCTTGCAACTTTACCCGATCTACTTCAGAGAAGACTTCATCCTTTGTACCCCGGAAGGAGGGCTTCCACTAAATGATCTATTTCCCGAGAAGCTAAGAAATGAGGATCAGCAAAGAATCATTCAATCGCACTCGGAAGAAGAGAATCCAATCTTAGTAAAATATGTTTTCAAAAATGAAGAGTAACCAGAATACTTCTTCCTTCCACCCACAAAAAAACTCTGCCGGATCAGCGCCTCAAACACTCGATCTGGCAGAGTAAACCTCAAATTCAATTATCTCTTAGCGAAATCAATAATCATTTTTCTTTTATACTTAAAATTCAAGTCTCCATCATCCGCATGTACAATCCAATCCCCCCAACAAGATAATTAGAATAGATACACATTTTTTCATTTTCTTGTGTTTTTAGATTGATATAATAAGATTATGCTCACAATTCAGCGGAAATAGACTTAGAAAAAGTACGGTTGCAAGTTCGTGAAAAAAATATTAATACAGCAAAATAAATCAATCATATTCAAGAATAATTTCCATTTTCAAAACTCATCATAAAGATTTATCGAATGAACCTTTAATATCTAACACACTAGAACACCATATGCCGCTATCCAGAGATATGGAATATCTTTTGTTATTGTACACATTATATGTTTCCTTAGAATAGATACCCTAATAATCATGATTACTACCTATAGTAAACCCGATCTACTATACATAGTAATTCAAAATACTATGGATAGAAACTCGAAGAGAGCAAGTCTCGTTTACATAAATAGTTAAATATCAATACTATGCAATTATAACAGGTAAAAAACAGACTTATTGTATATTTTTTCGAAATAAAATTCAGTACGATTGTCCAGCGCAAAAATATTATACGCCACCAAACATCATATGTCTCAACGAGGAGTCGCACACGTATCCGTATCAAAACCATTATTTTATGAAGATGACAGACAAAGCCTTTGCTTTATAAAAGCGGATTCACTACATTTGCTACAAAATTTTCTATTGATGCTTATATCGCTTAGAATCATCGACCATGAAAAATACAATTCCTCTCATATTACTTTTATTTTGTATCCATTTGGGCGTGGGCGCACGACCCTCAGAAGGCAAGTCGATCGTCGTACTGCACTCCATCAACTTCGAGGAAAGCTGGACGAAACAGACCTATCTTGATATAGAAAATAAATTCGGGAAGGAAGGGTTTACCGTAAAGGCGATTCCCTTACAGATCCCCGGTATCCGCACGATGGAAGGTTTTCAAGAGAAGAGACAAATGATCCTAGAGAGAGTACCTGTGCCACCCACCTTAGTCGTATGCATAGGAGATCCCTCTTGGCTTATCACCCGCCCGTTATTTGACAAGGAATGGAAAGATGTTCCCTCTATCATCTGCTATGCCAGAGATAATATGTACCCGAAAGAAGAATATCTGATAGATCTGGATACCAACGCGCTCGAGACCTTAACCCCCATCACGGACGTAGTAAAAGGCTATAACGCCACTTTTATAAAATACTCAGTCTATATCAAGCAGACGATCGAGCTAATCAAAAAGCTACAACCGGGATTAACCAAGCTGGCCTTTATTTTCGACCATCGTTATATAAGTCAGCAAACGAAAGCGGATGTGGAGGCCGTGCTACGGAAAGATTTCCCGGGCATCCAATTCGAACCGCTGTCTACGACTTCCATTTCCACCGAGAACTTATTGGACAGGCTGGCCTCTTTCGACAATAAGACCGGCGTCCTTTATTACTCATGGTACAGGACCCAGAAGGACAACGAGAATCGTTACCTAGTCGATAACGTCCAGAAAATGATTAACAGCTTCTCAGTTCCCCCCGTCTTTACCTTGCAAGACGTACAAACAGAAAACGGGAATTTCGCCGGGGGATATTATGTTTCTCCGGAGGATTACGCGCAGGTGACGGCCAACACGATCGAAATGATCCTCTCGGGAAAAGATAGCAAAGAAATCTCTACCCTGACTTCGGGAACCCCGAAGACTTACCTGAATTACCAACACCTATTGCTTCACCAAATCGATCCCGGCTTATATCCCCCAAACGCCACTTATTTCCAAGAGCCTCCCGGTTTCTTTCAGAAATACAAGGTCCATATCATAAGCCTACTCGTCATTCTGGTGTTATTGATAACGATAGGGATATTACGGGTACACCTCTTTATCCAAAAGCAAAAGGGCAAAGACAAGGAACTACGAATCGCACGCCAAGCGCAGGACTTAAACCAGAAATATCAACTCGTCTTGAAAGCCAGCAACATGATGACATGGACGTGGGACGTAAGAGCCGAGATCATAGAGTGCAATAATGTCTACCTCACCCAAAGATCCGCCCGTGACAAAGGCGTAAACGGGATATTCAAGATGTCACCCAATGAGTTCTATAGCGGCGTGTACCCGGATGACCTAGACCGGCTCCGTGATAAGATGGAAGCACTTGCCTCCGGCGAGGGCCAACCGGTAGATGAGGAAATCCGCTACCTAGACGATACGGGGGAAAACTATATATGGATAGAAATTTACGCCATCACCGGCAAGACCGATCCCGTCGGTAAACCTATCTACCTGATCGGGGGAACTGCCCTGATCCATCAACGCAAGCTGATGGAGCAGGAATTGAGGGACAAAGCGAAGGTAGAGGAATCCAACCGGCTGAAATCAGCCTTCCTAGCGAACATGAGCCACGAGATACGTACCCCGCTGAACGCTATCGTAGGGTTCTCGAACCTGCTCGCCCAAACAAACCCCTCCGAGGAGACAAAAGAATTTTGTGAGATCATCGAGACGAACAACGAACTTCTCCTTCAACTCGTGAACGATATTCTGGATCTATCGAAGATCGAGGCCGGGCAAATGGATTTCATCTATTCCGAGTTCAACGTATCCACGCTATTCCGGAGCTTATACCAGACCTTCCAAAGCCGGGTGAAAGACGGTGTCACTCTCTATTGCGAGATACCCGAACAGGATTGTGTTATCTATTCCGAGAAGAATCGCTTGACCCAAGTGATCACCAACTTCCTCACGAACGCCTGTAAGTTCACGTTCCAAGGGTCTATCCGCATGGGATACAAGGAGAGGGAAGATGGATTATACTTTTACGTAAAAGATACCGGAAAAGGTATTGAGCGGAAGAACCTCCCGCACGTATTCGAGCGTTTCGCCAAATTCGATTCCTTTATCCAAGGAACCGGACTCGGGCTATCCATTTGCCAAACGATCCTAGAGAATCTTCACGGGAAGATCGGCGTAGAGTCGGAAGAAGGAAAAGGGAGTACTTTCTGGTTTACGATCCCATGCGCTGTATCAAGACCGTAGCGTAAGCCGAGATCCCTTCCTGCCGTCCGGTGAAGCCCAGCTTCTCCGTGGTGGTGGCCTTGATAGAGATATCCTCCTCGTCCACGTTCATGACCTCGGCCAGCGTTTTCTTCATCAGAGGGATATGGGGATTCAATTTAGGGCGTTCGGCGGCTACGGTGGCATCGATATTACCCAACTCATAGCCCGCGTCTCTCAAAAGCTTCATGGTGTCACGAAGCAATATCTTGCTATCAATGTTCTTATATTCACCTGCCGTATCCGGGAAATGATAACCGATATCCCGCATATTGGCCGCTCCCAGTAAAGCGTCACAGATCGTATGGATCAACACGTCCGCATCGCTATGTCCCAATAGGCCCAACGTATGCTCGATCTTAATCCCGCCTAGCCATAATTCCCGGTCCGGCACCAAGGCGTGGACGTCATAACCAAAACCTACACGTATCTTCATACCCATTTATCTGAAAAGGTTCTTGATTCCATCCATATCGAACGACAAGGAGAAGCGCAATGTCTGGTCCAACGGGTTACTCTGTACCGTACTGATCAGATAAGCGGCATCCAACTGGAAAACACTCATGCGGAAACCGGCACCGACCGAGAAATACTGACGGTTTCCCTGATATTTATTCTCATAGTAATAACCGCCACGAACAAAGAACTGCTGATTGTAATTATACTCCAGACCGATAGAGGCCATAATCTCCTCTAACTCACCCTTGAAGCCATTCGGCGAGTCTCCGAATGATTTGAAGATACCCGTGATCGGGGACATATTGTTATATTCATCATGTTTTTCCTTATAAGCAGCCTCATCCTCGGGAGTCGTACCTTCTTGAATAGGTTCGGTAGGAACTAAATATTTACTCAAATCCACATAGATACCGATTTGGTTATAATCATCGATCGGATACAGCAAACCGGTTCCAACCTTTAACATCGTAGGCAAGAATTGGTTGGTATTTCCACCGTCGTAAGAGACCTTCGTACCGATATTGGAGACATTAAAACCAAAGCTCCACAGGCACTCGCTATTCCCCAAGATCACGTATTTCTCCAGATAACCGGCGATATCAGCGGCAAAAGCGTTATCTGGAACCATATCCGCATCCGACGAGGCACCCATGTCCGAACGAATATAGCGCAAGGCGACCGCCATAGAGAACACATCCGATAATTTACGGCTATAACTTACATCAAAAGCCATCTCATAAGGATTCAATATGAGCTGATTACCCATTCCTCCATCCCGGCTTTCCTGCACTTCTCCTAAAGAGAAATAACGCAAAGAGGCTCCGATCGCCTGCATATCGCTATCGCCTAATTTATAATAACCGGCCAGATACGCTAAAGCCACATCATTCACCAATTTACGTAACCAAGGCGTATAGGATAAAGCGACTCCGGCCTTACTATAGCTAAAAGCATACTTAGCCGGGTTCCAGTACTGGGAATTCACATCCGGCGTAGTAGCCACACCGTTATCACCCATAGCACCTCCGCGAGCGTCGGGCGCGATAGACAAAGACGGTATCGCCGTATTAATCGGGGCGAATTTATGTTTAACATCGTCTGCGCCTCCTTGGGCATATAAAGCCGTAAATGCCGTCAAAAAGCTGAAAACCGCTAGTAACAGACTGAATCTTGAAACTCTTACCATATATTCTATTCTAAAAATACATTTACATTTATCATTCCTAGAGGGTAATAAACATACCCCCATGCTTATTATAAACTAATTACCCGATACTTTATTGTGCGAGAATGATTAATTTATTCGCTTTCGTCGCCTCTTTCGAGTTATTCGTGCTAATCGCCGCCCGATACAGATAAACTCCCGGGCGCAACCGCCTGCCACCATTATCCGTCAAGTTCCAAGTTACGATATAAGCCTTAAACAACTCGGAGGAACCGCTCTTCTCGGTACTCCATAGGAACTTACCGGTCATATCATAAACCATAACCGTCACCTTTAAGTTTGACTCCGGACGATTGTGATGCAGAAAGAATTCCACTTGATCCCGTGCCGGATTCGGGGTGGCATACATCTCGATCAGATTAGGTTTCAACCCTTCCGCCACCTCAAAAGTAAAGGTATAGGTCGTGGAGTTATTTAAGATATCCCACACCTTAAACTCGGCGGTATGCATTCCCGGCTCCAGCTCGGGGATGGAGAACTGGACAAGTCCTTCGTTCTCACTATCTGGTAGCAACGCATAATAACTATTTAAGTTATAGCTCATAGAGGGCATACTATCAATCGTCAACATCATATCATGCCCTACGCTACTGCCGGTTATATTCACGCCGCTCTTATCCCACAGCTTCGCTACAAAATAAGGAGTCGTGTTTACCTTATCGCCCGAAACAAAACTGGAATCATTCAAATAGATCTGCCGGATTTCGGGACCGATCGTATCAGTCTCCGCCGTATCCGAAGTCCCCCCCACGATAAAATCGAAGAAAGAACCCTGCGCCTCTTTTGTCTCGGAAGACGCATATAGGTTTAATTTACCTTTCTTATTGGAATAAGAGATATCCTTCGGGACCATAAAAGTAAAGCTGAACTTTCCATTTCGAACCGAGTCTCTACCTATATAAATCGTATTCGGATAATCGAGATAAGTGAATTTCTCAGAGCTATTCCCTAAAGTCGTAATGGAACTTTGGCTATCAAATATGGTCGAGCTTAATACGCCCGTGAAATCCGCGGCAAAAGAACCTGACGGATTCAAGATTTCACCCTCTACCGTAATCCGGGATAACGCCTTAAACTCAAAAGGCTCATCAGAAACAGCTTCTCCATTCACAGCCGTCACCCGAGCCTTATACTCTGGATACGCAAACTTTAACGCCGGGTCTCCGATTAAGATAAAGTTCAATTTATTTGAGTCATTGAGTTGACGTTTCGTATACATCATCGCCTCTCCAAGTGTATAACGGCTATTCGCGTCTTCTTGGAACAGGTTATCGATGAGCGCCTTATTTAAGTTCGCATTATTACCGGAGAACACGACACGGGTCGTCGTAAACAAAGCGATACCCCCACTGGTAGGATTCAAGAAAACAGATTCACCCGCAGAAGTTTTCACATCGTCAAAACGGGTAAAATCGCAGGTAGCCGTCACCCACACCGGCAGATGCTTATAGCTGGAATTATTGATATCGGTTTGTGTCCATACGCTTTCGTCCGCCCAATGGGTCGTACTGCCATGCCCCGTATAATTAATCAACAACTGACCACTTTTTAATAGTTTCTCAATCTCATTATGCACATCCGGATAAGTCCCGAGGCTGCTACGCTTATAAGCATCGAAATACACTTTATTAACTAGAAAACCGGGTTGCACCTCTTCAATGGCCTCAGCAAGCTGATCTGCCTGCTTCATATGATTCGTTGTGAAGCTATCCTCATTATTTCCATCATCCGCCACGAATGTCACGTTATTCTTCCAACTACCCAAATCCTTGTTCTCCATATAAGAAATCGTCTTATCCACCATCTGAGTCGCCTCCGTTACTGTACGGATTGGAAAGCGCCCGACACCCAGACACATCTTATCTCGGCTAAAATTACTGCCGGAATTATCCTCTAAAAACGCAAAATAATCATCTGTCGCATAAGAGTAGACATTCAATGACTCTTGAGACTGGAAAGTCAGGAGCATATTACTCCGTGAAACACCTTGCACCTCACCGCTTATCCCCCGATTATCATAGATCCCGTCTCCGAAAAGCAATAAATATTTTGGAGGATTACCCAAAGAGGAACTACGATCGTAAAACATCTTCATCAAACGACGATATGCCGTCGCATCTGGAGTTCCACTAGAGAACTCATTATAAATCGCCTCTGGAGTTACGACTTCAACAGTCAAGCCATCTTTCTCACGGTGCGCAACCGCCAAACGCTCCGCCTGCTGAACCAAAGACGGGGCCGATATAATAATCATATCCCTCTGTTCCAAACCATGCAGATTCGAGGAAGCGACTTCTCCCACGACTTCCGGAGAAGGAAATGTTTGATTGGTTTGAACCAACACAAACTCCCTCAATCTACCCGCTGGTATTGTAAATGAAAGTTCAGAACCATTCAGATCGGCTTCCACTCTCTTCACATTCAACGCATCGGTCACATCAAACACCAAGGTATTCGAATTCGCCTCGCTAATAACAAAGCGAGACGCATTTCCTACAGAAGTCAAGCTTCTGAAAAAAGTAGAAGCCCCATAAGGGCGCAACGTACGGACAAATTGCATACGGATATAGTCCAAACGTACATTCGTATGTCCACTTGAACTATAGGAAACCACTACGTTATTTTTCTCACTTTTTGATCCCTTCCATAACGCGGTGGTTGTCCCGGGAATCGCCTTTGTATACGATCTGACATTCGAGCTTACTGTTTGGATAGAAGGTATGGTTATATCCAACAATTCGGAGTCATTGATACTTAAAGAAGCCGTACCGGAGCCAGAGTTAATTCTTGAGATAAAACGCATGGTCACCTTACCGTCCGCATCCGTAATCCCGGGGATAGAAGAAAAGGTAGAAATTGTACGAGGGCGTGCCCCACTAAAGTCCTCTCCAAAAAACTCCCGGCCGGATTGGTTTACGGAGACTAACTCTTGCTCATGCAATAGATAATCATCATAAGTCGTAATCCGAGTGGAAGCGCCACTCGCTTGAGCCACGGAAGTCATATCATTCGTCGGAGTGACATCGGTCACAAAATAATAGCCATACAATGAATAAGGATTATTCGTATGCACGAATGTCTGGCTCGACGAGTCATACTCCCATTTAACCGGCCCTTTCCCGTAGAATAACAGGTAATCACTCCCACGCCAAACCGGTGTAGAAGGGACATCATCGATATATTCCTTACTGAAATCCTCATCCAAGGGCCATCCTCCATAGCCATGGACAGAGACTTTCGATGGGTCCGAGAAACCCATATTCTTCAAATCCGCATAGGATAATTTGTAGATTCCGGTCTTATCCACCCGGATCTTCACCCATTTCCCCTCCGATAACAGGGATTTAGAAGCATAACGGCTACCATCCGCCCATGTATATGAGCAAAGTAATAGACCTATAATGAATATATATATTAATCTTCTCATCTCACATAAAAATCCAGAAGCTTCCGCTCGCCAAGATATCCCTCCAGATGATCGTCGATCTTCACGGGACCTACGCCAGCAGGTGTTCCGGTATAAATCAAATCGCCTATTTTCAGCGTAAAGAAGCGACTTACGTACGCGATAATCTTATCTACCGAAAACAGCATATTCGAGGTATTGCCTTCCTGTACCTTCGAGCCATTGATATCCAGATGGAACGGAAGCCGGTTTACATCCCCCGCTTGCTCCAGCGGAATAAAGGTCCCGATCACAGCCGAATTATCAAACGCCTTACTAATCTCCCACGGTAGCCCTTGCGCACGCAATTTATTCTGCAAATCCCGTGCCGTGAAATCAATACCGACCGTAACCTCATTGTAATAACGATGAGCGAAACGCTCGGCTATATTTTTCCCCAAACGGTCTATCCGTACCACGATCTCCGTCTCATAATGAACTTCCGATGAAAAATCCGGAATAAAAAACGGTTTCCCATCTTTCAACAAAGAGGAGTCCGACTTCATAAAAATAGTAGGCTCTGATAATTCTAACGAATGATGCAGCTCTTTATTGTGAGCGGCATAGTTCATTCCAACGGCGATAATCTTCATATTTTAGTGATTCATTGAGTTCAATCGATTAAACATAACAGCTAAATGCGCATACATAGAAGTATTCTGGACTACGATATGTTCCGGCACCCGTATACGGAAGGGGGTAAAATTCCAAAGAGCCTTGATTCCTCCCTCGATAATCCGGTCTGTCACCTCCTGCGCTTTCTCCACCGGCACGGTGATCACCCCGATCGTCGCGCCATATTCTTTTTGCTTGGCAGGAAAATCATCCATATGAAAAACGGGAATGCCATTAATCATGTTCCCGTCCAAATCCTCACGGACATCAAAGCCCGCCACGATCTCCAAACCATATTGGCTCAGTCCGGTGTCATGCAACAAAGAAGCGCCCAGACTCCCTACCCCAAACAGAAATGCCTTATGCTGGGATGTAAAACCGAGGAAATCCTCCAGTACGTCAACCAATGCGTTAATATCGTATCCCACTCTCGTCTTCCCGGAGATATTCACAAAAGAGAGATCTTTAGCGACCTGACTAGGATCTACATTTATCTCCTTAGCGATCTGGGTGGATGAGATAAACGTTTCCCCTTTTCCTTTCATCAACTTTACAAACGCAAGATACCACGGCAACCTCCTTAACGTAGGTTCCGGCACTTTCCATGCCTGTTTTATATCATCGCTGGCCATTGTCTAATTTTCCTATTCATGTATAACATTCGTGCAAGCTTGCAAAAGTACAAAATTAAAGACATTCACCAAAAAAGACCGCATTCATGAATAATTTACTCGTCCCAAAATAATAAGAGCGGAAATTCAGATCATCAGCAAAGACAAATACCGCCCCACTCTTATATTTCTTAGCGAACACAGCCGGCGTATTCCGCAATAAACTCTCATTTTTCTCCGAAAGAAATCCGGACAACAACGGTTTTTCCGTATAATGCAGAGGAGAGACGTAAGGATCGCTATCTTTCTCAAAAATCAAGTTTCCTTTTTTTAGAACCGCTATCTCCGGTTGTTCTAATCCCCAAGCCAACGGATGAGAGCTATCCAGAGAGCAACTCAAGATAACACCGCTGATGCTATTTCCTGCCGCCGCCTCTTTCTTCTCCGAGTAAGCCCGATAACGGGTAGAATCCTCTTTAAATGAAGCGTCTTTCACCGAGATCGGAAGAATCCCGGATTTATCAACCCAAGAGTAGGCCTTTCCCGAGGCGATCAACGTACCGCCATTCGCTACCCAATCCTTCAATGCCTTTTCCGACTCTTTCGTGAGATCCGGAATTCCATTCGCCAGAATAATCACATTATAACGGCTCAACTTCCGGGATGTCAGCGTAGCGGTAGCCTCAATCAATGTCGGTCTCATCTGGAAACGTCGATCTAATAAAAACCACGCCTCGCCGGAATCCGGAACTCCCATCGTACGTCCCACAAGAATGGCTACCTTCGGTAATTTCAACGCCGTATAAGCCGGGCTACCCAAATCCACGTCTTGCATCAATCCGGTTGTAGCCGCATAGATATCCACACCCGATTCTTTCGCCAGTTTAGACAATAGCTCATAAAGCTCATCGGAAGATACCGGTTGATTCCACGCAGATACCAAGATTGTACCGTACCCCATCTCTTTCTCTATATCTCCCGAACGGAAATGGAACGGGCGATTACTTGCTTGTACATGAATACCTTTCCGCAATAACTCATACATCACTTTCGGGGTATAGAACTCTACATTCGTAAAAAGGTATCCATAATCACTTTTACCGCCAATCATTTGACCGGGTACAAACCGATTCTCCACAACCTGCTTACCTATAAAGCCATTCGTATTCTTCACTTGCGCGAATTCCAAATTAAACGCATAAGAGAAGGACCAAGTAGAGATATCATAGAAAGTACTATCCTCATAGCTTAGGCAATCTTCCATAATCGCACGGATCATCGTGTTATTTTTCTGATCCACCGGGATGATAAAGGCCTCATCCGCCTTAAACGTCTTCCCATCCACCGAGAAGTCTTTCGCCAAATGATATACGTTAATCCGGTGATGCCCCATATTCTCGATAAAATGATAGCCCACAGAGCGAGAGCCACGGGTATCGAAGACATATCCTTTTACCGGCTGCTTAGCGATATCCGCCTTGACATTCTTATAATAATCCCGTTGGTAAGCCAGTAATTTATCTTTTAGCCGATAGCCGGCAAGGATTGTACCATACGAACCGAATGCTTGGTTACGAATCGTCCACGCAAACGAGCGCACCCCATTACGAGTCTCCCGCAAATGCCCCCGGGACGTACCCTGCTCATAAAGCAAGCAAACCGATCCGTGAATATCACCATAGGCGGCTCCTTTGCCGTAGTAATAATCATCGTATCCCTCCTTTGAGTAATACAACGTACCGATCTTATCCAACTCCTTTGCGCAATAAGCCGATACTTCCGCCGTAAGCTCTTGATTTTGCCGAGGAGTCAACTGATGCGTACGCTTCGGATGCCCCGGACTGAAATAGTAAGGTCGATCAGCGCCTTGCTCATGTTGGTCGGCCAATACATTCGGCATCCATTTAAAATAGGTATTCACTCCTGTAATCCCTTCCGGGTGTTGCGCCATCAGCCAATCCCGGTTGCAATCCGCCCAATAATGATTCGTACGGCTAGAAGGCCATGGCTCTTGGAATTCCCGGGAATTAAGGTCACTTACGTCCGTTTGGCTACGGGTCGTATTCACCCAATTAGCGAACCGATTTATACCATCAGGATTAGCTCCCGGATATAGAACGATCACCGTATTTCTCAACAGGTCATCGATCTCATTACTTTGCGCCGCCGCCAAGAAGTAAGCGACAGCCAATGAAGCGTTCACGCCGGAAGGCTCATTTCCGTGGATACTATATACCAAGTTGACAACAACCGGCATTTTCCGTATATCCAGATCCGTGGAACGATCTACATCGGTCAAGGCCAAATGTTCCTCTCTAATCTTTTCTATATTTCGTTGATTTTCCGGAGAGGTAATTACCACCTCTATAAAAGGACGATGTTGATAAGTACGCCCTACTTCCTGCAAGGTCACCCGATCCGAGGCTTCAGCCAAAGCCTTCATATATTCAACGACTTGTCCCCAATCGGCATGTTGACGTCCCAATTGAAAACCTAAAACCGTTGCAGGTTCAGGGATATTCGAATCGTACTGATAATTGCCTTCCGGCAAGAAATAGGATAAATCATACGTTGTCTCCACCGCCTTAGGTTGGGCGAAAAGGTCTACCGACACACAGATAAACAGCAAAGAGATAATGCAGCTAGCTTTCATCTTGACAAAGGATTTTTCATATAAACGATCATGTTCTTGCCAAAATTACGAATAATTGACAACATAAAAAAGCTCCGGCGGAAAATCCGACCGGAGCTTGTCTTTTCTTCCGGGTTCCATCCTCACGGAAGTACTGACGGAGAGCTTTTAATTTATTACTTTAGTATTAATATCCCCGCATGTTCAACCTCGCGGTTTACTTGAAGACGAATCTCCGCACGGGAATTTTAGAATTATAATATCTTTATTATTTAACTACCACCTTAACAGCTTCCTCACCATCAACAGCCACAGCTACGATACCAGCAGGTACGGCGATTGTAGCGTTATCAGAAGAAAGAACTGTCTCAGCGACTACCTTACCTAAGATATTGGTGATTACTACTGACTTACCAGCGGCACCTTGAACAGTCACAGCACCGTTAGTAGCTACCACTGATACGCCTTCTACGTTAGCGCCATCGATAGAGGTAACCATATCGTCCGCGTCAGTCTTTTGAGCCACATTAAATACCAAAGCCGCATCACCACCTGTCTTAGAAGAATTGAAGTCTGAATCGTAGCGTGTCAATACCAGACAACCATTCTGCATCTTCAACCATGCCGCATAGTTAGGAGCGATAGCATTACCCAATCCATGAACATTGCTTAAAGGAATATTCTTTTGAGCACCCGCAACAGCATCATAATCAGGAGTATCTAATTTTTCATCCGTATAAACATTAGACTCGAACATGAATGCGTTAACGTTCGGATCTTCCTCTGTTACATTGGCTGCCTTGTCAGGATCTACATAACGGAATGACCACGTTACGTTCTTGTGTTGGTCACCTTGTAAGTTAACGATATATTTACCGTTGATTTTAGCGGCGGTGTATGCCTTTACGATATCAGCCGTATCCAAGTCTGCCGGTTTCATATTCTTGAACTCGTTAACCAAGATGAACAAGCTATCACCTGCATGAACTGCCTTAACGAAACCTACGCGAGTATAACCGTTAGTGATATCCATCCAAGGTTTAGTATTGCTATCTTTCATTCTTGCAGAGTCGGCGAAGCTTACCAAATATTTGCCATAAGCGAAACCAGTTCTACCTTGTTTAGCGTGTTGACAATGCCACTTATCAGTCTTATGGGCAACACCCTTATCATCAATATAGAAGTGTTTGTCATCTGCCTCATCACAAGGAATCGTTTCGATAGCGCCTTGATCGTCACGGGCTACGGAGATCAAATATTGAGGCTTAACATTACCAGCACCACGGTTCAACCATGCGGTATCAATGCGCATAGCCAACTTGTTTTCAGCTTTTTCCTTGCTCCAGATACCTAGATAATCAACGAACTCGTCAGTGAAACTACTGTTACCTTCATCCATCAAGTATTCTTTACGATATTTCTCTACGAACAATAAGCTATCAGGACCATCTTTCTCATCTTCACCCAAGATTGCCTTGTTGAAACGACGATACAACGGAGCATCGCTAGGCTCTACAGTAAATGCGGAGGTTCTAGACTCATTCAATAACTGAACCTTCAAACCTGCGGTCATACCGTCATCAGCGATACCAACTTTAGAAGTCGCAGTATTCAGATTAGCGATATATGCCGCATGCTTCGTGTTATCATAAGCAGTCTCCAAGATCGCATAGTAATGCTTGCCATCATAGTGGTTGTTCTCTTTGAAGAAGAATGTATCCACTTCTGCTACAGTACCATAATTAGCAGCACCCATAGAATACTTGCTACCATAAGCCTTAACTAATTTAGCCGTCTTGTTCTTAGCAATCACGTAGTTTGTTCTTTCCAATTGAGCAAGTCCCGGGATCTTCTTTAGTAATGTAGCGTCAACATCAATACCATACTCAGCGGTAGATCCTTCAGTCAAAATATACTCGTTCGCATCTTGTTTTACATAGATCAAAGAGTCCTTATCCGCGCCATTAGCGATCCAATAGTCCTGAGTAAACGGATTCAAATAGTTGAATTTGTATTTATTTACTATCAATTCATTATTTGAAAGGTATTTATAACCTAACTTCTTATCCTTGATGATAGTAGAATCTTTAATCTGATCGAATGTAACATTGTTAAATTCTGAAGAAGACGCGATGATCTCACCTTTATCATTCAATCTCAATTGAACATTGTTCCATTTCTTATTCGGGAACTCACGGTTGGTAATAGTAATCGGAGAAGTAGCCAAAGAAGTCGCAGTGCTCAAAGTCTTCGTAACAACCCACTGATAAGCAGGCATGTGCAATGGCTGTTGCTCATCCAATTTCACCCATTCGATCTTATTGTTACCGGCATTATCATTTTCATGGATAGGAGCGGCCAACACTTCTCCCTTGGCATTCTTAATGATATACAAACCATTGTCTTTTGAAGTCTTATCGCTTTGAACGAAACAGTTTGTAGCATTGTATTTAATATGCGTATTAATTGGTTTCAAACCGATAGTAGCGATTCTATCAGCCACAGTAAAGTTCTGCAACTTAACGAACAAGCTATCAGCGCCTGCAGGTCCGCCTACCTCATCTCCCGCACAGAAGATATCGTGGTATGTAGTTCCATAGTCGATGATATTTGTTACTTGATTCCAATATTTCTCCGGAGTCTTCTCGTTCTTATAGCGAGCCTGCATCACTTGGATATACAAGCTATCCGTAGAAGGACGATAGGTAAATAAGAACTTATGCTGATCCGCTAGACTTGAGTTCTCTACATCCTTGCTAGGTTCCTTAGACTCATCTGTCCAACCAAACTTCAAGAACTGGATACCAACACCGTTAGCGGCAGTATCGACTTTCAAATATTGGTTCGCGTCTTCCTTGGAAGTAACGAATACGAAATTACGTGCCGTATTGCTATCTTTCTTATCAGCAACACCTTTCGCTACGAACTGAGTTGTAGAGAACGGATTAACGTCTGCGTTCGCATCCTTATAAAAAGTAAGAACGAACTTATTGTCTTTCACATACTCATTGATCTCGCTAGCGCTCAATACATACGTACCGGCATTAAACAGAGTAAGTTCTACCGCACCCTTAGATTTTGCATCCTGTCTAATATCTTTAGCCAATACTCTTTTTGCTTGAAGTCCATTATTAGTGCCTTTTGTTAAAAGAAGCACATAGTCTGGTTCATAATACGTATACATAGGCTGGTTATCTAGCAGCGTAGTCTCATAAGTACTAGAGAAAGCCCAACCACCAAAGCTCTCGCCAACAGTCAAAGAGTCTGTTGTCGCAAATGTTCCAGCCTTAATAGCCGAAGCATCTAAATCAGAAACAGCTAAAGTCTCGCCAGTCGCCTTGTTAAAGAAGTCATAAATAGGTTCTTTACCAGAACCTTCCTCTGTTACCTTTACACACCACAAGGAAGCCTTTAGATCTGTCAATGAGCTTACAGTCTTAAACGCGTATTTGCCATTCTCAATAACAAGAGCCTGTCCCTTATCGTCTCTGATTTGGTACACACCTTTTCTTGCAGCCTCATCCAACTTCACAACCTTGGCGGCATCACCACCAACCGGAGCACTTGCAAGATTCTGCGCATTAGCAGACATCGCACTCAACAGAGCGACACCCGCCAAAAAAGTAGAAAACTTTTTGTTCATAATAAATAAATTAATATTAATACTAGTGTTTATTAAGATAATCAACCTGTTAGACTAATTGAGAATCGCCGTTTGTCGATAAAAACGACTAGTCTAAACGATCGTCTAAATCTTGCGTTTTTTGAGCGTCGAAACGGAAGGTTCGTTGAAGGAATCGCTTGTTTCGTAAAGGATAACCTATCATATTGATAAGAAATAGAATAAGCGATAAAAAAATCGTCTGGAAGGGTTGCAAGTATCGAAGAAACGCGTACCTTTGCAAATGACTAAAAGAATCGATCGTTTAGACTAGTCGTTTTCAGCTAAATTAAATTCATATATATCTACTCATATATAAATGTACGAACGTACATTATATATAAGTATATTCTATACTTTTAAGTTTCCCCTTTTTATTCCTCATACAACAGACAAACACGAACATGTCATTGAAAGATCAAAAAGCGTATCCTTTTGATTGGATTATACCCTTTCTCGTGGCACAGCCTCTAAATAAGAATGACAAACTAGCGGGAACTATAGAGAAGAAACAGGTATTTATACACCTTTTTGACGCGAAAAGCCCTGTTTTTTGATAAGATTACCCTCGTCAAGCTACACATATAGTCCCATTAACTCACACATATAGTCGCATTAACCCACACATATGGTCACGATAGGCTACACATATAGTTATAATAGGCAATATGACTACCTTATAATGGGCATTCTTACCCCCTAACGACTGGATCATAAGGCATGAAATATGAGCTAAGATGAATTAATTTCGCTAGAATAAAAGGGTGTTTTTCGACAAGTCGCTAATGGATAGACAATTGCTGATTTTTTCTTTCGTTTTTGGGAACGAGACGTACATTGGCTCGAAATAATCGATTCTCACGGACTTCTGTTTGCGAAATGTCAAAATGATAAAAGCCCTTCAGGCTAATCCGTTACTAACGGCCACAGGCTGAAGGGCTCTTTATGTATATAGAAAGGAGATCCTTAGATTCTCTCCAATGTAGCTGTAATAAACTCCCAGATCTTCTGTACGGAATGAATATTCACCCGTTCATCCGGTGAGTGCGGATATTCCAAATCCGGTCCGATAGAAACCATATCCATATCCGGATAAGCGCCTTGGATGATACCGCATTCCAATCCGGCATGCATCACCTTCACCTCAGGTTCCTTACCAAATAAATCCAGATAAGTAGATTTCATCAAGTTCAAGATCGGGGAATTGATATTAGGCTGCCAGCCATTATAATGACCGGACTCCTCCACCTTAGCCCCTGCCAAAGCGAATACACTTTCCAGACTTGAGCAAACAGAATCCCTGCGAGACTCGGATGAGCTACGCACCAAGATCTTCACCTCGATCAACTCATCAGATGTCTTCACGATCGCCAAGTTAGAGGAAGACTCAACCGTACCCGGGAAATCATGCAACATGCTAATCACACCATTCTGGCAACCTTCGATCGCATTGATCAAATCATCCTGTATCTCCTCCGGAATCAACGTAGACGGCAATTCAACCATCTCCGCAACGAAATCGATCTTATCCTCCACACCCATATACTCCGTACGGAACATATCTTGGTAATCAGCCACTAGCTCCCAAAGAGACTCCACGTTATCACCCGGAATCGTTATCACGGCAAAAGCCTCACGAGGGATAGCGTTAGGCAAGGAACCACCCGCCACAGAAGACAAACGAGCGCCATAATCACAAACCGCCTCTTTCAAGAAACGGAAGATCAACTTATTCGCATTCGCACGCCCTAAATGAATATCCACACCGGAATGGCCACCTTTCAAGCCAGACAAGCTAACCTTGACAGCCACGTCACCTTCCGGAATATAAGTATCCTCCTTAAATTGGAAAGAGACATTCACGTTAGCGCCACCCGCGCAACCTACGAACAACTCCCCTTCCTTCTCGGAATCACAATTCAATAAAATATCACCCTTTAAGAAATGCGGCTTCAAGCCGAAAGCGCCGTCCATTCCCTGTTCCTCATCAATCGTAAACAGGGCCTCGATAGGTCCATGACGCAAGCTATTGTCCGCCAACACGGCCATCGCCAGAGCGGCGCCCATGCCATTGTCCGCCCCCAAAGTCGTCTCACGGGCCGTCACCCAATCACCGTCTATGTAAGCGTCGATCGGATCTTTCTCGAAATCATGCTTTACGGAAGAGTTTTTTTGGGGAACCATATCCAGATGAGACTGCAATGTCACGGTCTTACGACCTTCCATTCCGGGCGTGGCCGGCTTACGGATCAATACGTTACCCACCTCATCTTGCAGGGTTTCCAGTCCCAATCCTTTACCAAAGGATATCATAAAACGGGTTACTGCCTCCATATGTCCGGTCGGACGGGGGATTTGCGTAAGGTCATAAAAATAACCCCATACATGCTTCGGAGATAGATCTTTGATTTCTGCTGACATAGATGTTAATAATTTAGTTCAGTTCATATTTAATACATATCTTGTATTCATCACGAAACAGCGACCGGAGCCTCTTTGTTCTCCCGGTTGGTGAGCGGCAAAGCCACCACGCCGAATAATCCGCACAATCCAGTCCATACCGTCTGTACCGTATGAACGACCAAGGCGAACGCCGCCGCGTCATTCTCGTTCACGCCGAAACAAACCAAGGTAGCGATCACCATGAAATGCCACGGTCCGATACCGCCTTGAACAGGCACCGCCACGCCGATACTACTCATCGTAAACGTGATCAGCCCGACCACGATACCCAAGTCCTTGGTAAAGTCGAAAGCATAGAACGTAATATAAAAGTAACAGAAATAACCTCCCCAAATCAATAACGTCTCTATCACGAAACGCATCTTATGCTCCATGTACCAGATACTCTTCATACCGGTCCATACATTCTTCAACATACCTTTGGCTTTCTGTACCAGCGTAAAGTTACTCATATAAGTGAATACAAACCAAATTACAGCGACAAAAATTATCACCGCCACGTAAATCCATATCGAATTAAACATGGATTGGAACCCTTCGAGCAAAGCCGGGTTCTTAGCGAAGAAACTCGTAAAGAAGCTTATATTAAATATGAATATCATCAAGGTTATCAAACCGACCATGATCGTATCGCTCACACGGTCGATCAATAAGGTACCTAAAAGCTTGGTAAACGAGATCTTATCGTATTTCGTGATCATGCCGCAACGCCATACCTCGCCGACACGGGGCAATACCAGATTCACCGCGTAATTACCCAACACGGCGTAAATCACGTTACTCATCTTGAAACGCTCGCCCAAGGAACTGATCAGCAATCCCCACCGTAAACCACGGACGATATTGGCGAACAAGCCGAACAGTAAAGAAACCAGAATAATATCATAACGAACCCCCTCCTTGACTACTCGCCAAATCTCAGTGATATCCATTTTCCGATACAAAAACCAAAGGAGTAAACAGCCGAAGGCTAAAGGTAGAATTATCTTCAGAAACGTACGTAGAATGCTCTTAAAATCCATTAGGTATAGGGAACTTTAAATTATTTATTGTACTTTTGTGCATCCGCAAAGATAAGCATAATATTTAAAAACAAACACATTACACCGAAAAGTGGATGAGATTAGTTAAGCCAAAAAAAGCATTAGGGCAACATTTCCTAAAGGATCTGCAAATAGCACAGCGCATTGCGGACACACTCGATACTTTCAAATCCTTGCCGGTCTTGGAAATCGGACCGGGAATGGGAGTCCTTACCCAGTTCTTGCTGGAGGCGGGACATGATTTGACCGTTGTCGAGTTGGACATGGAATCCGTAGATTACCTGAACCAGAATTTCCCCGATCTGAAAGGACGTATCATCGCCGAGGATTTCCTGAAATTGGATCTCTCGAAGATATTCCCGGGTGAGTTTTGCGTGATCGGTAATTATCCCTATAATATCTCCAGCCAGATATTCTTCAAGGTCCTCGATTATAAGGACCAGATTCCCTGCTGCTCGGGGATGTTACAAAAAGAGGTAGCGGAACGCCTAGCGGCGGGTCCCGGTAGCAAGACGTACGGAATCTTGAGCGTATTGCTCCAAGCTTGGTACGACGTGGAATACCTCTTTACTGTCAGTGAGAAAGTATTCGATCCGCCTCCAAAGGTGAAAAGCGCCGTATTGAAAATGACTCGTAACGACCGCAAGGAGCTGGGATGCGACGAGAAGTTATTCAAGACCGTAGTAAAGACCTCATTCAACCAACGAAGAAAAACGCTTCGTAATTCCATGAAACCCCTATTGGGTAAAGATTGCCCGGATTACGCCTTGCCGATATTCGACAAGCGCCCGGAACAGTTATCCGTGGAGCAATTCGTGGAACTGACCTTGATCAGCCAAAAGCATCTGGAGAAGCAGGCTGGTGATGTCCTATAATAATATAAGAGTCCAATGATCGAACTGACGAAAGATTACATCGAGAACCTGAAAAACATCATCGAGGCCAAAGATGACGCAAAGGCACAGGAGGTACTTCATGAACTGTATCCTGCCGATATAGCCGAGCTTTATCAAGAACTGAACTTGCAAGAGGCCATTTATCTCTATCTATTGATGGATGGCGACAAAGCGGCGGATGTATTGATGGAGTTGGATGAGGAAGACCGTCATAAGTTATTGAAGGAACTTCCCAATGAGCTTATCGCCAAGCGTTTCGTCGATAACATGGAAACGGATGATGCCGTTGACTTGATGCGTGAGTTGGACGAGGATACCCAAGAGGAGATCCTTTCGCATATCGAGGACGTAGAACAGGCCGGTGATATCGTGGACTTGTTGAAATACGACGAGGACACCGCCGGCGGTTTAATGGGTACCGAGATGATCGTGGTGAACGAGAATTGGAGTATGCCCAAATGTATCGACGAGATGCGCAAGCAAGCGGAGGAGATGAGCGAGATCTATTATGTATATGTAGTGGATGACGACGAGCGCTTGAAAGGTGTGCTCCCCTTGCAGAAACTGATTACCCACCCATCCGTCTCCAAGATCAAGCACGTCATGAAAAAAGACCCGATCTCCGTTCGCGACAGCGACAGTATCGAGGAGGTTACGGAGACGATCGAGAAATACGACTTGGTAGCCTTGCCCGTAGTCGATAGTATCGGACGTCTGGTAGGACGTATCACGATCGATGACGTTATGGATGAGGTACGCGAGCAACACGAGCGTGATTACCAGTTGGCATCCGGTATCTCGCAAGACGTGGAAACCTCGGATAATGTATTCACCCAAACCGCCGCCCGCCTACCTTGGCTGCTGATCGGCATGATCGGAGGATTGGGAAACTCCGTTATCCTCGGTGGTTTCGAGAGCAGTTTCGCCACTAACCCGAAGATGGCGCTATTTATCCCGCTGATCGGTGGTACCGGTGGAAACGTAGGCATACAATCTTCCGCTATCGTGGTACAGGGCTTGGCAAACAATACCTTGAAGGAAGGGAATATCGTACCGCAAATCCTAAAAGAGTCTGTAGTCTCGTTAATCAATGCCAGCATTATCAGTCTGGTCGTGTTCATTTACAACTTCTTCATGCTGGGAGACCGGGGGATTACGGCCTCCGTATCTTTAAGCCTATTCGCCGTCGTAATGTTCGCCAGTATATTCGGCACGTTAGTTCCCATGACCTTAGATAAGATGAAGATAGATCCGGCCTTGGCGACCGGGCCGTTTATCACCATTACCAACGATATTATCGGTATGATGATTTATATGTTCATTACTTCCGCGTTAGCTTGATGCCACGGAGGGACGGACGCCGTCCCTACAATGTTAAAATAATATGTTATAGAACATATCTACGAAATAGCTGTTATCTTTGTAGCGGTTATCAAAAAAGGTAGAAAAACTATGCTAACAGAAGCATTTTACATTCTCTTCTTCTATTTCACGGGAGAGTTTATCAGCTACTTTATCGACGGTTTCATACCGGGTAGCGTAATTGGGATGGTGCTATTGTTTTTAGCCCTCGCGTTCAAGAAAGTAAAACCTGAAAAGGTGAAACGTCTTTCCACGGTTCTTACCCAAAACATGGGATTATTCTTCGTTCCTGCCGGTGTAGGGCTTATGAATTCCTTCGGGATCATCTCCGAGTATTGGGCAGTCCTGCTGATCGCTTCCGTAGTAAGTACAATTTTAGTCATCGCCAGCGTAGCGTTGGTGCAACAAAAACTGGAAAAGGGAAAATAGACCATGGATAATCTGGCGCATTCCGAGATTTTCGCTCTTACCTTGGTAATTGGTACCTACCTGACTTCCTTGGCTCTTTACAAGAAAGTCCATATCAGTCTTTTGCATCCTTTGCTTACGACCATCTTCGTGATTATCGTGGTACTGGAAGTCCTAGGCATTCAATATGAGTCGTTCCAGCAAAGCAGTCATTTGATCCATTTTATGCTGGGGCCTTCCGTAGTGGCCCTTGGCTATGTGTTATATGAGCAAATCCAATATCTAAAGGGAAATGTCGTTTCGATCTTGACTTCCGTATTTGTCGGGGCCATTGTCGGAATCGTAAGCGTAATCATCATCGGTAAATTGATGGGAGCCGACCAAGCGTTGATCGCCACGCTCCAACCGAAATCCGTCACCACCCCAATCGCTATGGGGATAGCGGAGAAAGCGGGCGGCATACCTTCACTTACCGCCGTCATCGTAGTAGCGGTAGGAATCTTTGGCAGTATAGTGGGCCCTATCGTGATGAGGGTACTGGGAATAGATAGCCATATCGCTAAAGGACTGGCGTTAGGGGCTTCCTCCCATGGAGTAGGAACAGCAGCGGCCATTCAAATCGGGGCCATCGAAGGAGCATTAAGCGGACTGGCGATTGGCTTGATGGGTATCATGACAGCGGTCTTGGTTCCGGTTATTCGATTGATTTGCAACTATTTTTCCATATAAATACGCAAAACTTTTTGCTACTTTAGCAGGAAAGTACTACTTTTGCACCCGAAAAACGTTACGGATTACTCTATAACATATATAAATAAAGAAAATAAATATGATCAATTCACAAGACATTAAGAAAGGAACTTGTATCCGTTTGGACGGAAAACTCTATTTCTGCGTCGATTTCCTTCACGTAAAACCGGGTAAAGGTAATACCATCATGCGTACCACATTAAAAGATGTTGTAAAAGGCGGTCAGATCGAGCGTCGCTTCAACATCGGCGAGAAGTTGGAAGATGTACGTGTAGAGCGTCGCCCGTATCAGTTCACTTACAAAGAAGGCGAGCACTATCACTTCATGAACCAAGAGACGTACGATGACGTAATCATCGACAAGGATCTTATCAACGGCGTTGATTACATGAAAGAAGGAGAAATCGTAGACGTAGTTTCCGACGCTTCCACCGAGACTGTTCTTTTCGCAGATATGCCTACCAAGGTTCAATTGACGGTTACTTATACGGAACCGGGTATCAAGGGCGATACAGCTACGAACACATTGAAACCGGCAACTGTTGAGACTGGCGCAGAGGTTCGCGTTCCGTTGTTCATCAACGAAGGTGAGGTTATCGAGATCAATACGACTGATGGTTCTTACGTAGGCCGTATCCGCGAGTAATCCGGGTCTTGTCAAAATATACGGTTCCCGCTTGATAAGCAGGCGGGAACTATTTTTTTAACCAAATCATAAACCTTTCCCGACTATGAAAGAAAAGACAGGAAAACTTTCCATCAAGGAATGGGCCGAAGAAGACAGGCCCCGTGAGAAAATGCTTCAAAAAGGCGCTTCCGTATTAAGCGATGCCGAATTGATCGCCATACTGATCGGATCCGGCAACAATGAGGAGACGGCCGTACAACTCTCTCAACGGATACTTCACTCCGTAAACAACAATCTGAATACATTGGGTAAACGTTCCATCAAAGAATTAACTTCCGGCTTTAAAGGTATCGGAGAGGCGAAGGCGGTCACGATCTGCGCCGCTATGGAACTAGGGAAACGGCGGGAAACCTCAGAGGCATCTCCTCAAGATGCTATCCGAAGCAGCAAAGACTCCTATCTCCTATTCCGTACCCAACTATGCGATTTACCTTATGAGGAACTCTGGATCGCTCTAACCAATCCATTAAATAAGGTGATACAAAAGGTAAAAATCAGTCAGGGCGGAGTAAACCAGACTTCCGTGGATATCCGTTTGGTATTAAAAGCGGCGATCAACGCCTTGGCCTCCGGTATAATCCTATGCCATAATCATCCATCCGGTAGCCTCCGCCCCAGTACGCACGACGATGCCTTGACCGAGCGTATCCAAAAGGCGGCGAAGCTGATGGATATTAGGATACTGGACCATATCATCCTGTCCGATAGCGGCTATTATAGCTATGCAGACGAAGGAAGGCTGATCCGGTGAAACAAATTCTCTTTTCCCCCGGTTTAGTATATAGAAGTATTAATGTATATTCGCGTATAAAACAAAAGAAGATGAACAACGAATTTCTCCAAACAGAAGAAGCGATCGTCGCTATGCTGAAGACGGTATACGACCCGGAAATACCCGTAAACGTATACGATCTTGGGCTTATATATAAGGTAGATATCGATGAGGAAAAAAATGTACGCATCGATATGACCCTCACCGCCCCGAACTGTCCGGCGGCCGATTTCATATTGGAAGATGTCCGTATGAAGGTAGAAGCGGTCGATGGGGTGAACAATGTAGAGGTAAACCTCGTCTTCGAGCCGGAATGGGACAAGGACATGATGACGGAGGAGGCTAAACTGGAATTAGGTTTTCTATGAAAATATATTTCGCCTCAGACGCACATCTGGGAGCCCGTTTCCACAAGGACCCTTTAGCCATCGAGAAGAAACTGGTACGTTGGCTGGATAGCATCAAGGAAGACGCTTCCGCCATTTGGTTTCTGGGGGATATGTTCGATTATTGGTACGAATACAAATACGTCGTACCGAAAGGTCACGTACGTTTTCTGGGGAAATTGGCCGAGTTAGCGGACAGAGGCATAGAAATACATATCTTTATCGGTAACCATGACATCTGGATGTTCGACTACTTGCCGAAAGAGATAGGCGCCATCATCCATCGGGATACCTTGACAGTCGATTTATTAGGGAAACGTTTCTTCCTCGGGCATGGCGATGAGGTAGATTTCCGGAGTAAGGCATTCCGTCTGATCAGGGCTATTTTCCGGAACAAGTTCTGCCAATGGTTATATGCGGGAATACATCCCCGCTGGACGTTCGGGTTCGCTTTAGGTTGGTCGCTCAACAGCCGGAAGAGCGGACTGGAAAAGCAAGAGGCTAAAAAGTATCAAGGGGAAGACGCAGAATATATGGTTGTTTTCGCCAAGGAATATCTAAAGACGCATCCCGATATAAACTTCTTCATTTTCGGCCATCGCCACATCATGTTGGACTTGATGTTAAGTCGTACCTCCCGTATTCTCATAGCCGGGGATTGGATGCAATTCTTCTCTTATATCGTATGGGATGGCGAGAATCTGTATATGGATCAGTTTCTGGAAGAGACGGACGGACAATCTTATCCCAACACATAAGACAGCGTTGTCTTAACACCTTAGACAGTACTGTCGAAGCACCTTAGACAGCGTTGTATGATGTGCTCATACAACGCTGTCCGGATTCTCCGCTTACTTTACCGGGATATAACCAACCTTCTTCACCGTCGCTTGTCCTTCGGCAGACATCACATAATCGATGAACGGTCGCACCTTTGAGGCATTCTTCGTCTCATAGTAGTAGAACAACGGACGGACAACCGGATAGGTCTTATTCCTCGCGTTCTCCAACGAAGGCTCCACGTAGGATTTTCCGGCATCATACGATACATGGATCGGCTTCACTTCTTTATTCAAATAAGCAAGACCTACATAGCCAATGGCTCCTTTCGTCTGGCTTACGCTTTGGATAATGGCACCTGTAGCCGGCATGCTCAAGATACCGTTCATATAGTTCTTATTTTTCAACACGCTCTCCTTGAAGAACTCGTAGGTTCCGGAAGAAGTCTCGCGGGAATAGGCCACGATCTTCATATCCGCACCACCCACTTCTTTCCAATTCTTGATCTTGCCGGTAAAAATGCCTTCCAATTGCTCCCGGGTCAGATTGGATACCTTGTTGGAAGGATGCACGACAACAGCCAGAGCGTCATAGGCGATCACCTCCTCTTTCGTCTTCTTCCCGGCTTCTTGCAACTTCATGCGCTCGTCGAATTTCATCTTACGGGAAGCCATCGCTATATCCGTAGTGCCTTCCATCAAAGCGGAGATCCCCACGCCGGAGCCACCACCCGTCACCGTTATCTTAGCAGCTTTGTTCTTATTCATGAAATTCTCGGCTTCAGTCTGGGTAAGAGGCAAACAAGTATCGCTACCCTTTATCTTCTGGGCAAACACATTCGTAGCAAACAAACACGCTGCCATGGCAGCTAATAAAATCGTCTTCTTCATTACTTTGTATTTATCTTTTATTTACGATACAAAATAAATACTTCGGTATTTCAATGGGATGAAACAGATATTACAATCCTATGAATTAAAACTTATATTGAAGACGGACTGTCAATACATTATCCTTCCGGTCGTTCTCGTAGCCCTTCACGAGGTTACTTTTCTCATTGAAGTTAAACTCGTAGTAAGCTTGTAGACGGATATGTTTATTGAAATTATAGATACCGCCGATACCTATCGTGCTTTGAGCCAAGTCGGTTTTTGAGGTGAAGCTATTTTCCGCCCCTACCTCATTTCCACTCACCTTCGTATTCGGATCGTAAACGTCATATTTCAATACGGCGGAGAAAGGAGAGGCGCCTATATCCTGTACCAAATAAAAGAAGTAACCAAGGAAAGGGCGCTTAAACAAAGAATTTTCCGGCAAATTCTCCGGTCGGGTACTGTAGTTCGGGCTTTTACTGCTCCCGGCGATACCGGGTTGGGTACCGATCAAACCTTCCGCACGGAGAGTGGTCTTTCCTAAAGATGAAAGAAAACTAAACTGTCCATCCAAACCTAAATACTGGCGCTTCATATAAGTACCCGTCTCTCCCATATCCCTCTTAACGAAATGATTGCCACGCATCTCATATGCCTCGGTAGTCGGGTTGTAGACAAAACCATGGTAATAGGAGAAACCGGCTCCCCATTTTCCCCAGTCGCCTATCGCCTTCTCGGCACCCAGACGCCCGATGAAATCTTTCCGGCTATCCGTCTCCCGGTTAATACTGTTTCCGGCAAACAGACCGGCATCCAATCGCAAGAAACTCAATGGGCTGGTAGTCTTGGTACGTAAGGTAAGCATCGCTCCCAAGTCACGCTCATCCGGGAAGAAATACTGGATAATAGTCGCTCTCTCCGGAGATTCGAGAGAACTCGTGGAATAACAGACCTCATAACCGAAAGGACGGTTGAACACACCAGCCATCAACTGGCTACGCTTCGTCCAAGGGTCCTTGATACCGATATACAGATCACGGAAACTTACTCCCTTATCATTCACCTCGATCTGGACAGCACCTGTTCCGATCCCATCATTGTACTCAAACTTCATACGCCCCCGGCGGATACCGATCCGGTTAAACCCTTTATCCAAGTTCTCGTTCTTATCGCCCACTTTCAAGGTAGCGTCCTCCTGTCCATATTGGTATTGTCCTTGGATATAAGCGGAAACCTTGAATTTGCTTAGCTTCTGGACTACCTTATCCAAGGTAGTCACTTCCGTAGCCAAGGAATCGATACGTTTTTCCACCGACTGATCCACCTCCTGCGCTCCCATACTGAATGGAAGCAGCACTAACATGAGCGCTATAACTTTTCCAAATTTCATTCCTAACTATAAAAACTATATTTGCGTCGCAAAGTTACAACGCTCCTGTTTCACACCCGTTTCACATACATTACAATCCTGTTACAGACGTCTTGCCTAATTATTCAGGGACGAATTTACATAAAATAATCGGTTCGTTCCATACATTGCACATGACTAGAATATTTGCGCGATAATTCTGGTCCATTTCGCACATTTATTGGGATATTGTGCTACCTTTGCCTCGATTATTGAAACACTATATTTATTTTTTTAATGAAGACATTAACAATCGGAGACCTAAAGGCTCGTATTCCAATCATCCAAGGTGGAATGGGCGTAGGCATCTCTCTTTCCGGCTTAGCCTCGGCCGTCGCAAATGAAGGTGGGATCGGCGTTATCTCCGCAGCCGGTCTCGGACTTTTATATAAGAAATTGTCACCCAGCAATTATACGGAAGCTGGGAATCTTGGGTTAGCGGAAGAGATCCGCAAGGCCCGGGAAAAAGCGAAAGGTATCATCGGCGTAAACGTAATGGTAGCTCTTTCCGACTTCGCTGAACTGGTAAAGACCAGTATAGCGGAAAAGGTAGACATCATTTTCAGCGGTGCCGGACTGCCTTTGGACTTGCCTTCTTTCCTCAAGAAAGATAGCGTCACCAAGCTGGTTCCCATCGTTTCCAGCGCACGTGCCGTACGTATCATCTGCGAGAAATGGAAGAATAACTATGATTATCTTCCGGATGCGGTGGTACTAGAAGGCCCGAAAGCGGGTGGACATCTGGGATATAAGGAAAACCAGTTGGAAGACCAGCATTTCTCATTGGAAGAATTATTACCTCAAGTCGTAGAGGAAGTCTCTCATTTCGAGCAGAAATACGACAAAAAGATCCCGGTAATCGCGGCAGGAGGCATTTATACGGGTGAAGATATCAAACGCATGATAGACCTTGGAGCATCAGGCGTTCAGTTAGGAACCCGGTTCGTTACCACCACGGAATGCGATGCCTCGGAAGCCTTCAAACAGACCTATATACAGGCCAAGGAGAAGGACATAGAGATCATCAAAAGTCCCGTCGGCATGCCCGGACGAGCCATCCATTGCAGTTTCCTTGAGAAAGTAAAGGCGGGAATCAAGCAACCGAAAGCTTGTCCCTTCAACTGTATCAAGACGTGCGATATATCACGCAGCCCGTATTGTATCGTCACCGCCTTATACAACGCCTTCAAAGGGAATTTCGAGAATGGATACGCTTTCGCCGGCAGTAACGCTTGGCGAGCGAATAAGATCACTTCGGTACGGGAAACCATTACCGAGTTGATGAATGAATGGAAAGCGAAATTATAAGCACAAAAAAAGCCTCCGGAAACGGGGGCTTTTTTTATATTCGAAGGTAAGTATCTCCATTATTGCTCGGCCAACCAAGCGGCCAGCTCATCCCGGTTCGCGGCGGCATCTTGCACGCCGGCTTGGGCAGCTTGATCGAAATATTGCATAGCGGTCGTATAATCCTTCTTCATCGCATAAGCGACACCTAGGTTATTCCATGCTTCCGGCAAATTAATACCTTGCAAACGACTGATGGCCGGATCGTAAGCACCAGTCTCAATCTCAAGGGCCGCCGTATTTAATTGAGCGATCGGGTCGGTCGGATAAAGACGAACGGCGATATCGAATACCTCCTTGAACTGATCGCTACCTTTATCATAAGAATTGGCTACCAAGAACATCTCATTCAAACTTAAATATTGAGGTTTCGTCTTGATCACTTGCTTGGCCTCGTTCACGTCGAACGGACGTGCGATATAAGCCAAGGTATAATCAATACGTCTTAAAGGAGGATAGTATTTATCCAATAATATCTTATACGTCCGACCTCCGTTCAAGGCATGTAGTTTAGCCTTGCGCTTGTTTATATCTTGAATATCCAAGATCTCCAGAATCTCCTTCTTATTCGCCAAATCCGATTTCGTAACCTCTTGACGCAATCCGATCCAATCCTCACCCATCCAATTTACTTTCATCAAGGAAGGGTCCATCTTCTCCTTATCTTTCATGTAAGCGACAAAAGCCTTGGCACGACTCTCGGACAATCTCATATTATAATCGTAGCCACCTTCCGGGGAAGCGTATCCGGTAACCTTAAATTCGGTAAAGCTAAGATTCTTATCGTTACGGACTTCCGTTACAATCTTATTCACCTCATTCAGCACGGTAGCGTTATCCTTGAAATCACGTAACAATACGGACTTGCCTACCTCAAAGTTTAAATAAGCGGAATGCGTCTCGCTCCGTTGTTTCACAGGTTCTACCGGAGGAGTAACATAGCTAAGCTCATAAACGGGAGGGGCTAACGGAGGCAATACACGGCTCATCACCCCATAGATGTCATTTGAGACCTCACAAGAAGCGCATCCCGTGGTATTCTCATCCACCATCAAGGTAGCGTTTCGCATCCATCCCGCATAGGGTACGGACAATTCCACCGGAATCAATTCCGGCCCCTTCTTCGTCTGACGGATAATCAAGCTAGGAGTTTGGGGAAATTCATAACTATCGAAACCCAACTCACGGTTCAACGCCTTCATACGTGCCCGCCCGGTAATCACGATCGGGTTAAACTGGTAAGACTGCGATTTATCCACCGATTGCAATACCGGTGTCAGTATGACCATCTCTTGGGATTTCAAACGCAGATTACTCAGATTGGTCGTAAAATTCATCATAAGCTGGCTTCCGTCCTTCTTTGCGCTTACATTCTCGAAACTAACAGTTCCCCGCACACCGTTCTGTGCCTGTAGGCTCACACCTCCGAGGAACAATAAAGCGATACATATACTCAATAAATGTCTCATATCTCTCTAGATCGTTTTTTAGTGGATAAAATAAATGATAGAAAGGGCCGCTTTCGTTACACCCCAATAGTTCGAGTTCTTGGTCTCGATCTTGGAGCCACATTCCCCGCAATTATACTTATCATAATGTACACGGGCATAACCGGCGCCGATAGCGGCTTCTATACTCCAACGCTTATTCAGTATCCATTGATGTCCCAACGTAAGTCCGCCACCGTACAAATAACCATCATAACGATGATCCTTCAAATTAGGGAATATGCCAAAGGGTAATTTAATCCCGGCGATATTATACTGTCCGCCCAACGCATGCACGCCAATAAACGTACCGTTGAATTTCTCGCAAGTCCAATAACGCACTTCCGGCATGACAAGCCAATGCTTCAGTTTCTTACCGTCATTGAACTTGAAAGGATTATATCCCGCCGAGACATCCAATGTAACCTTTTTGCTTAAGCCCACCTCGAATCCTAAGTTCGGAGTCGTAGTCGCATCGTAGAGAAGATTGTTCTTCAACGCGAAATGCTGTGCGCTCATAGATAAGGAAAATAACAATGTTAATCCAAGTAAAAATGCTTTCTTCATTTCTTATAAGCTTAATGATTTGAAGAAGAAACAGGAATAAACGGGTTTTAGTTTTCGATAAGCGTTAATAAGATATGATCATTAAATTTAATTATATTAATAGTAAAGGGAATGCGGAAGGCACTTTTATCGCTTATCCACATCCCCTTTAACTTACTTATAAATATACTGTTACTGTTTAATGTCGCCTAATTCGACCAGCTTATTGACAATCGCATAGATCGTAAGACCGCTAGCACTATGAATTTGAAGTTTCCGAGCGATATTACGACGGTGGGTGATGACCGTATGCGTAGAAAGAAACAAACGATCCGCTATCTCCCGGTTTGTCATTCCCTTCACGACGCAGACTACGATCTCTTTTTCCCTCGAGCTTAACGATTGTTGCTCGTCATCCCCTTCCGGCTCGTCATCCGGAAGTACCTCGGCGTTCAACCGTTCCAATTTGTGCTTGATCTCATCAGGGCTATCGTATATGTTAATTTGTTCATCATAAGAACGCAATAACACACTGTCTGAGACAGAATATAATAAAGCGATACATTTCATCTCGGCACAGCCGCTTTCCTCCTTCAAATGCTGCAACGTGAAATAGCCGGGCAAAGCCGGATTCACGATCAACACATCCGGTTTGTGCATACGAAGCGAGTCGAAAAGAGATTCCACCGAATGAATCTCCACCATCTGGATACGGAAACCCGGTAACCGTTTCAACAGGTTCTCCAGTCCGCTCCTTATGATAACAGAAGGTTCGGCTATCGCAATCTTTAGATTTGTACTCATCGATTCATGCTTATAATTGCTTTTCCAAAGCCAATATGGCCGGTACAAACAAATAATCCTCCACACGGGTATGTGAAGCCAAGTCTTCCTCCGTGGCAAAAATATCGAACAAGACACTATTCAGCATATTCGTACCCGCTCCCGGATAGTATTTGATCAGGATATTTTTCAACTCCGTGATCTTCATCTCGATCTGATCATGACGCTTACGGAAGATCGTAATATTGTATTTCGGATCTTTCTTTCCTTCCAACAAATTACGGACATAAGGGAAAACAGCACGTTCCTCATAAGACATATGTTTATTCACCTCCTCCGCATACTCATCGAAAAACTTTGTGATCACAAAAGCGACATCCTCCGGGCACCCGGATATAGCGTCTACCAATTTACGACGGATATGTGGCAAGCGGAAGTTCAAGAAGTAATCATGAGCATTATGCAAATAGCGGATCAAGTTCTCGATCGACAGGCATTTGCTGATATTCTCGACAGGCGTATTCACTTCCTCGACCAAGAAATTCACGACCGTCAGGAAAGTACAAGCATCCACCCCATTCTGCCGGCAAACCTCCCCGATATTCTTCTCTCCGAACCCGAGCGCTATACCAAAACGGCTCATGACTAAAACCATCGGATAGTTCTCGCAGATCAGATCACTCATTTTATCGGTTTCCCGGTACATTCCATTTTTATACATAGGCTTCTTTCTAACTTGTCTTGGTGTTTGAATAGCCAAATATACTCCTTTTTCTTCCATATCTCGTACATTTATTATTATTTCACAAAGGCTTAAAGGACGACTCCGTCGGCACGACCGCTATACACTCAGTCTCTATCAACCATCCGGGACGGCAAACGGGGGCCAAGACTATCAAATGTGGCAAATCCGGGTAATGAGCCTCAAAATACTTCTTAACCACCGCATAATCAGCCATATCTCTCAAATAGGTGATCGCCTGCGTAATATCACGAGTAGTAGCGTCCGCTTCTTTCAGCAACACGCTGATATTTTCCATCATCCGCTCGGTTTGTTTTACGATATCGCCCGGATAGACAATCTCTCCCCGGTTATCTATACTCGCCGTACCCGAGATAAAGACCTGTTTACGATCCCCATACGTAACAGCCGTACCCCGCTCGAAGGTTACACCATATTCATAAGTAGGATTCAAGTGCGTGGGAGCGTAAAGGAACTGAATCTGTCCCGGCTCCAATCCATCCACCGCATAACTGTCCATCTGTACCAACACCGAAGGATCGGCATGACGTCCCTCAATACCCGTGCTAGCGATATAATGCGTCTTCTCCGTAAGATTCTGCGTGATAAAAACTTCTTTTCGGGCTTTCACCACACCGGCGTAATTCACGTCTACGTTTTGCACAAAGAACCAAGTACGGACACAATGAGAGGCCAACGTACAACGCTGCCCCATCAATTGCATCACATAGTCATTCAATAAAAGCCGGGTCTGGTATTCCGAATTGGCCGCCTTATTGAAGGCACCTCCCCCCCAGAGGTGCCTATAACCGTTATGCGACGCTTCCAGTAAACCGGAATCGTACGTTTGTACCGACATCCCCGTTTGCAAATAGGTCCACATAGCGATCTTTGTTCCATTCAAAGGCGGCTGCTGAACGATAGAGAGCGGGCAAAAGGCGCTCTCGCACTCCCACTCCATCACGCTATCCGTCTGATTAGCTGCGTCACTTAAAAAATAACGGCGGAAAACGGCGGTAGCGTCATTCGATAGCTCTTCCTTCACGACAGTCACATAAACCCGCAAAAGGTTTTGCAATTGCTCCACGAAAGACAAACAAGGGTCCGTAATCGATACCATCACCTGATATTCCGTTGTTCCACCTTTACCCGTGAATGAAGAGATTTGCATTTCTACCGCTTTATCCGTATCTATCCTCCTCGTATAATTCATCATTTTCTTTCTTATCAATTATCCAATGCCCCTCCTAAGATCCAACCTTGGATCAAAGCAAGGACCTCCTGTTTCCCGGAACTATTGAACATATCCTTATGTACCGGATTATCCTCCAATATATCCAGCAAGAAACTATTGTTTATATTACCCGGGGTCACGTAGTTCTTACCCTCTTCCGAAAGGGGCGCCTTTACGTTCACTAAAGATTTATAAGCCACATCGTCCCTAAGATCCAGCTGACCGGCCAATCCCGATCCTCCTCCATGACAAGACAAGCAATTCAAGTCGAACACCTGCGCTTGTATACGTTTGAAGCTCGCTAAATCCAATTCGCCGACAGACAAATCAAGCGGTTCGTCCGAATCATCCACCGGAGACGTATAATAGGAGTAAACCAACCGCAATCCCCTACTAATCACAGCGACCTCTATACTCCTCGTATCCGGAGTGACATTATTCAATCGGAGTTTTAGTCTTTTGCCGTCTTCCGCCGGCTTACTGATACGCTGGGTTTGCAAAGGTTTCGACTTATCCTCGCCAAAAGCACATAACGAGAGCATATTCTCCTTCGGCCAAGCTTTCAGGCCAGTGAAAGAAAGTGACACGGTAGCGGTTCGCCCGGAATCAACCGTCTCATCCGGATAAATCTTACCCTCATCACAACCCAGCCCGAATAACAGGAATAAGGCATACATTATATATTGACTATATCGTTTCATACCCAAAGATTAGAACGTGAACTGCAACATAGCCGTAGCGGAGTGACGAGCCAATCCAATAGCGTCCTCATCCCGGTCATTCTGCGTAGCATGACCGCTACGACCTAGATATTGATACATAACCTGTAGCTTCAAATTATTATTAAAGAAATAATAATTCAAACCAGCGGCGGGCATATTCAACAAACCACCCTCATCCGTAGCGTTACGATCATAGAAATCATATCGCAAAGCACCCTGCAATTTCGGAGTGATGAAATAGCCCAATTGAGCGTAAGCTCCCCAGAAATTCTTATCCGGCTTTTGCATGATCTTGGTAAAATGCATATTCATATAGTAACCTTCGGCAGCCACATACCAGCGGTTCTTGATCCATGCGAACTCAACGCCCACACGGGTGTCGCTACTGGTCAAGAACTCGGCCTCCGCATTATAAGAGGCAGATACGGCGATAGACATCTTATCGTCGTTCAGATTCTCCGGTGAGCCTTGAGACGTTGGCATCTCCCCCTTCGGCATAAAGGCCAGACGACCCGCATATAACAGCGAAGGCAACCATTTATGATCATCGCAGTTTGTCTTAGTCGCCAAATTCACGTCGATACCCGTACCATTAAAAATACCGACTTGATAATTCCATTTATCATGAATCAAACCATGTACCTGTACACCCAAGTCGAATCCCGTGGACATATTCGGTATGACATAATTCACGTCGTAAGGAAGCAATACGGATTGGGAAGCGGAATAAGGCAGTACCGGAAACAACGTCTCCCCCAAAGTACTTAAATAGCCATGCATAAACGGTGTCTTGAACTTACCGACACGGATACGAAACGACTCCTTGATCGCTACGTCGAACCAAGCCTGTTGCAATAAGGCACCTCCACTCTTAGCGGCATTCAGCGATAAATTGAAAGTAACCCGTCCAAAAGCCTTACCCGTAAAACCGAGAATAGCGTTAGGGATCGCGAAACCGGAGTTCGCTACGCTCTTGGCATAATGGCTTTCCAGCCCTTGGTCGTCATATCGGTTGTAGCAAGCGCTTGCCTGTACCAACGCATAGGGCTTAAACAAAAAATCACCGGCCTTGGTAGAAAAAGAAAAGCCCTTCTTTCCCGCTAGTGAAACCACATCGTTCTCTACATATTTATCATCCATCTCTTTCTTTGTATCTTGAGCTTTCACGGAGAAAACACCTGCTGATAGAAGCACCACAAGCAACGTCCTATATATTTTTTTCATTTCGATTCTATGCGTTATTTATTTATAAACTTTGTAGGAATTTAATCAGAGCGGCCCGCTCGTCTTTTGTCATGCGAGAGAATAGGGTACGCGACGCAGCTCCTTCCCCACCATGCCACATAATAGCCTCCGTCAGGTTCCGGGCACGGCCATCATGTAAATAATAGGTATGGCCGTTTACGACCTCTTGTAATCCCAATCCCCATAACGGGGTAGTCCTCCATTCATTACCGTTGGCCAAGCCACTGGGATAATCATCCCCTAGCTCAACACCCATATCATGCAATAAAAAGTCCGAATAAGGATGGATCACCTGATTACCTAATTGAGGCAATTCCGTATTATTCAAAAGGACAGATCCGCGAGGGCGTGTCTTCAAGGAAGTCACATGGCATAAATGACATTTCGCTTGATAGAAAAGTTGCTCTCCTTGAAGAACCGTAGGATCATCCACATTCCGACGGGCGGGTACCCCCAAGGTCTGGAGGTATAAATCCACATCTTCCATATCTTCCGTAGAGACCTGCGCCCCGGTCATGGCAAAACCCATCATATTACCCTGTCCTTCTCCTACCTCATGCGGGAAACGATCGTTCGTTACACCGAGGTCGGAAGAGAATCCCAATTCCACCGTTAAGTCGGCATGATTCGCCTTATTACCAGAGATACCGATCTGTTTCTTTCCCTTTTCCGTCACATAGTTTATACGTCCACTAATACCATATTCCGGATAATTGCTTTTAGCGGCGATCTGCTTTAGCATATCCAAGTCGAGCGCCATCATCTGCCCCATTCCGACATGCCGTAAAGGTTGACGTACGGAAATCCGTAAATCCGACATCGGAATACTATCAGCATACCATTCCTTTATCTCATAATGAGGGGTGACCAACTCATATTCCTCCCCATCGGGGAACGTATATTTTTGGGAAGTAGTAGTAATCTTAACCCTTCCCTCCGGTTTCGTTCCGTATATCGCTTGATCATGTAGTACCCGGCCGTAATCTTGAAAATAGCCGCCACTTTTACGTGATATATAAATAAGCATGGATGAGAAGCCGGGGCCAGAACCTCCATCGGCTATAGCCGGACGGGTCCGCCCGGTACTTTTATGACAGGAACCGCAAGAATATCCGGCATAAAGCGGCCCTAGTCCTCCACCATCCACATTCTCAACACCGCGAGCATCGTCGTACAATCCATCACCACGATTAAATCGCGTCTCTAATTCGCCCGTAACCCAGTTTGCCTGCGTATCGTACGCATCCGGGGCATTGGAGAAAATGGTTGAGATACCCGCGGACAATTCCTTCTCGGAAGCTACCTGCCCATTGGGTTTCTTAACTTGCCAATTTTCCAAGTCCTCGGATTCGCAACTACACAGCAGACTACCGGATAAAGCGAATAATAGAAGTAATCTTCGTTTCATCGTATCGGCTTGTCCGATTAGTTCGTGAACTTAGACTTAACAACGCCCAAACCTGTCGTTAAATCAGCGCAAGCTTCTGTAGCTGTATTGATATGCTCCGTATCCCCTAGATTGTTACGGAAAGGATAGCCGATCGCATTGATAGCGTCGATTGTCTTATCAATTTGAACTACCATCAAACTATCCAACGTAGGATTAATCATCTTAGTCAACGCATGCAAGCTACTCTCGGAAGCGGATTCCTCATCCAAATCACGACCGCCGAAATAAGCGTTCTTGATACTTACGATATTGTTCTTATAGTCGTCCAAGGAATTCCAGCTATACCAAGACTCTACAGCCAAGACACCGGGGTTATTCGGGTCAGTAGCGTCTTTATTACTTCCATTCCATGCGGTCACCGGGTCAGTTATCTTAGCGGAACCTACTTCATTGGAGATTCCAGCCATACCATTATTTCCATTCAGCATAAGCTCAATCGCCTGATACACATTACCAATGGAATAGGCAGAACCGTCATGTTTCTTCATAGCCTCCGCATAAGAAGAAGGAACATCCGAAGTTCCTAAGCCTTTCAACCAACCATTGTATAAGTCTTGAGTATCAGATAACATACGTTCGGACACTAACTTCAAATACTCCAATTCATTCTTTGCGAACGGGCTTGTTTCCAGATCACGAGGCTCGCCGTCTAAGAATAACATCTTTTCCGCCGTATGGAATCCACGTAAATTTTGAGGACCATCTTCCGCGTCTTCGTCTACAGCTCCTGAAATCTTGCTGAATTCTCCTGTAGCTATAATCTCCTCTATACCGTTCTTATCCAAAGGCCAGCTATCCAAGCTCGGGTCGAGCTGTGCCAAATCCGCCACACCGAACAAGAATGCCTCACTTTGTTCCCAAGGTACACGAACCGCACGCCAAGCGTCGCAGGCATCCGCTAAATCATTCTTAGAACCAGACGCGATGAACTTGTCTACCGCATTTTTATAGGCGGTCATCTTTGTCAACATGTCCTTATAGGTAGGCAAAGCTACCTCATCAACGAAAGTAGCGACAACCGCACTCATCTGATCTTCTGTTGGTTTCGTACCCGAATCCGCAGGAAGATTCTTAAAGTCATAAGTTACAACATCGGGGTCCTTGCCCGGATCATCGTTGTCTCCACAAGAAGTGAAGCTCAAAGCCACACCCATCAACATCATGGGTAATAAAAGTACTTTTTTCATATTCTTACATATATATTTGTTAATAGTCTATTATCTTGATAAGAACCAGCCGATATAAGCGATACCGACAGAAACCATATTCTGGCTATTATAATCACCCTTACCTACAATACGGTGCGCATAATCCGCCTTTACGACCAGATTAGGCAATGCGTAATAGTTAAGGCCAGCCGTAATCACGCTCTTTTGAAGACGTCTATCCGCCAGTTTATTACTGCCTTTTTCTACGGATTGCATCGGATTATAATATTCGTAGCGAACGAAAGGATAAATTCTAGGGGCTTTCCGACTAAAGAAGGAACCTACATTATAGCCAACCTCAGCCGCATAACTGACAGCGGTCTCCGCCACGGTTGAATTAGGATATCCGGAAGCGGAAGATGAGTTATTGTTTACCTTCGTCAAAGCGTTGCTGTTGCCCAGATGGCCGTAAACGATATTACCTCTGGCGATCAAATTATTGTTCGGACTTTTATATTGAGCGTCCGCCGTCACGATGGTAAGCGGATATTTCTCACCTTGGTTACGCAGCGGTTTGCTACTATTCTTAGAGGGTTGGTTATAATAAAAAGAAGCGCCCACACGTAAGCCTTTAAATTTCTTCACTCCATTATAGTTGACACGAGCCACAAAGGCAGGATGCGTAAATTGAGTTTCCTCGAAAGCGCCTTGCGTACCTTTGCCAACCCAGTTCTCCATACGGAAACCTTGTGGGTCCAGACCGGAAACGACTTGTAACTCGTAATCGAAATTTCCTAAATCACCAAATAGAGCCACACCCGTCTCATGCCAAGTAGAAGGTAATATGGTAGTCTCTCCTTCCGGACGATATACACCAAAAAAGTTCAAGGGTTCATGATGTGCGTTGGTCAAGCCTACCGGTACGATCATATGTCCAAAACGGAAGTTTAAATGCTTGTTCATCAGATAAGAGATATGGAACTGCTCCAAGGCGACCTCGCCACCTTTCTCGATCTCGGTCTCATATTCTCCATTCTCCTCGTACCACTCCACTTCCCGTGCGGCGCCTGTTCCTCCATACTCAAACTCAATCTCGGAACTCAGTACCCATTTGGGAGAGAACTTATAATCAAAAGCTAAAATAAAACGAGGGATAGAGACAGTAGCCCGATTCATATGTGATGTACCTTGAGGTGTCACCCAATTCCAGTCATAATCCATATAACTGGCAGCCATCTCACCATATCCCCCAAAACGGAATTTAGAAAAACCGTCGGCATACATCTCCGATGCCTTTACGGTAGAGCTCATATTACTCTCTTGAGCATGTAGAGCGGTAAAGGAAAGTAATCCAATCGCTAATAAATTTGTTAACGTTCTCATTGCGTTTTATAATTTTTGGCAAAATTACAGGGGCTGAGAATTTGCTACAATCGCCCGAAGTAGGTAAAATGAGACCCCAATTACCTACTCATAGGTATCCCGGAAGAATATTTTCAGGACTTCACACCCAATAGACCCCATTATTGACCCGCAAGACAACTTGATAGTTAATTTTGGAAAATACGGTTTTGTATTATTTCAGAGGTAAGCGTTAGTTATTACAAGCGAGAAGATCATTAAATGATTAACACTGTAATGTCGGGAAGTTTTCCTCCATATTCTTTTGTTTTGCAACTAATATTAGTTACATTTGCAGAAAGAACAAGGATATGGGTTCTAAAGAAAAGTTGATCGAGCATTTTTGTAAACTACCTAAAGATTTCACCTACGAGGAAACTTTAAAATTGCTTTCTTCTTATGGCTATAACGAGCATAATAAAGGTGCAACGTCAGGTTCTCGCGTGAGATTTAAAAATGAACAGACGGGACAATATATTGATATTCATAAACCGCATCCGGGTAGTATTATGAAGGAGTGGATGATGAAAGCGATATATCAGCATTTAAAAAGTAATGGTTTAATTAAATGAAATGATTCAATATGGACTATTTGGAATACAAAGGTTATAAAGGTTCTGTTGAGTACAGTAAGGCTGATAACTGTCTTTGCGGAAAGGTACTTGGTATGAGTAAAGATTTAATTCTTTATGAAGGTAATACTATCGATGAACTTCGTGCGGATTTTGAAGCCGGAGTAGAAAGCTATCTTGCCGGCTGTTTGGCTGATGGCGTGGAACCTCGTAAACCTTATAGCGGCACGTTAAATATCCGTATTTCACCAGAAATACATAGCCGAATCGCAGCATTGGCGCAAGAGGCGGGAACTACGATTAACGGGTATATAAAACAGGCTTTGGAGAATCAGTTGAAGCTTGCCCATTAAAAATAAAGGCATAGATAGATTTAGGCGTGATTCCACTTGGTTTCACGCCTTTTTTACGCCATTTCACTGGCCATGAAGAAGAATATAGCAATTAATAGGTATGAACTCTCCTTTTTTACATATATATAGGTATTGCGCACCCTTATAGGCCGACGTATCTTTGCAATGTCAAAAAGAATGTAACACTATTAGTATATCGCAAACCAAAGCCTTCTGCTAATTTTATGTAAGCATATAAGATGATTAACACCGTAGTGTCGGGAAGTTTTTATTGGTTATTTCCGGCATCACATAAAAAGGGCCTCCCTGTGAAGAGAGGCTCTTTTTGTGTTCAGCTATCCGGTTCATTGATGATGTATTGATAGAGATCCGAGTCTCCGGCCTTATTCATGATCTTATGCTTTTCCAGCTGAAATTTTAACTGGTCTAAACCGAGAGGGCCGAATCCCGGGATCTTCAACAAAGAATCGAGCCCTTTCTTCCTAGCGTAGCGCAATAGGTCCTCCATAGTTTCCAGCTCCAATTTTTGGAGGCATTTACGGATGTAGGGAGACAGGGTTAGGCTTGTGACCGGTAGGGAGATCCGTCTGGCCGCATCCGTGGGGATGTCGAACGACGATTTCGGAGCATCGAGACTCAAGCCACTTTTGAGGACTGCTTTATAGAGCGTTCTCAGCTCATATTCCATGTTTCGCTTCTCAAGCCGCAGGCGCTCTATCTCTAGGTCTTGACAGCTGATCGTTTTCTTATATTCGGCTAAGAATCCGGTGTTTTCCTGCAAGCGGAGTACTATGTTCTTATATCGGTAGCACATCCTATCGTAAGATATATCGCAGCGTTTGGCTACGTCCAGTATTTTTGCCCCAGAGGTTATTTCCGTGAATATATACCGATCTTGCTTATCATCTATAAATGTGGATAGTTCGGCGATGATTTGTTTAAGTAGGGGAGAGATGTTCTTTAAGGATCGTAGGCAGAAAAGGTAATCGTCGTACTGGGCGATAATCTCGTCGGCTTCCTCCTCCTTGTCTTGAATGACCAGTTGCAAGTATAGTTTTTGAATCCCTAGATGTTCGATATGAGCAATGAAATCACGTAGGTTCTCAGGATCTACCATACGTGTACCGGTTCTCGTATGGAAAGAGGTTATCTTTCGGGATTTTACCCAATCTTCAATCTCCTCGTACGGGAAACCGGTAATACGGGCGGCTTCTTCTATGGATATGAGTTCTGGCATAAGCATAAGATTGTATTACGAATAAAGTTGTTTTTGTTTAGTTAAAATGCGGAATTTGGAACCGACCAATAACGGTAAGTAGATCAGGTATTCTTTTCGCATCTCAATTAAGAAATAAGAGCCATCATGGGACACTCCCGTAATGTCACTATATCTCCGCACGATACCATGTATCTGGAATTCCCTCTCATTACAATAAAACCCTAACTCTGGAAAATACTTGCTGAAACAAGCGGAGTAGTAAATAAAGAGATTCTGGATCTCATCAATATTACAAGCGTCCATAAGCCATTCACTTTACATAATTAATTATTAGATTTACAAGATCCGGACATGTTTTAGAAAAGATGTCCTTCGTAAAGACGGGCGCTATATGGCTTTTGTTAAGTAGTGGTCCTTTCTTATAAAATAAAGGAAGGGCGAGGACTGAACATTTATGTAGACGAAGGTTCGGCTAAGACCCAACTCCCAATAAAGTCAGCCACACGCCCCCTTTATCTGTATACAAAATATATCCATACTATATTAGCATAGATAACACGTATATCCAGTAAAGGGTTGCGGGGCCTTCTTCGTGCATAGGGAGATTTAAGAAAATTAGCCGATTTTCGTCCTACAGCACAAATATCACACGCAACACGAGGCTCTTAATTAAAAAGCCTTTTCTTGTCGCAAATATACGTATTAATAATATTTCAACCTAAGATAATCCATATGTTTTTTAGTTTATCATTGTTTGATACCAATTATTCGCTTTGACTTATCCAGTCATGCAAATGTATAATATTTTATTTGATTTTCAAACTCCAATACCTCACTTCCAAAGCAAGCTAACTTCGTTGGCAAAGTAAGTTAACTTACTTCGGTATTTTAATTAACTTACTTTGCCAACGAAGTTAACTTACTTTTTTCGCCCAATTTTGTCTCCAGTTGTAGAGACGCAGCGTGCTGCGTCTCATCCCCTCAAAATGGTAACTTAAAATAATACGCCAATAACCACCAAAGTCTGCGCCTTCACGAGACAATATACCCATAGAACGCAATTTTGCGATTTGTTTTTCTACAGCACGGGAACTTATACCTAATTTTATAAGCCATAGCTTCGGCTGACATAGAAAGGTCGGAAATGACAAGGTCGATGATCTTCTGTGCTGTTCTACCTATATTTTTAGGCTTATCCGCAGTGTCTCCGAACTCACTCTCCGAACTTTTATGGGACTCTCCGAACCTTCTCTCCGAACTTTTCTTCATTTACAAGAATGTTTGCTGGCATCCACTTGGGTAGGAAGTGAATCCCATGTCATGTGCATACCCTTCAATATCAATGAAAGAAGTTGTTGAGAATTACATTCTACACTTTCATTACCCACTCTTGTATAGGCAGTGCGTGTTCCGTCTTGGTAATAATAATATACAATAAGGTATACAAATGGCACAAATATATAAATTGCTTAATATCAACACCTTAAAAACACGATTGTGATTTTTGAAAAACACGTACGTGTTTCTGTAAAAAGTCGTACATGTTTTTCGGGAAACACGTACGACTTTTTACAGCATTATACGATAAGGAGCAAGAGCGTACATGAAAATATACGATAAGCCCCCCTTTTAACCAGAGCCAAAAAGCATTTCTTCCTAAGCTCCATCTCATAGATATTTTGGTGTGGTTACCCTTATTCTGAAATAATTTGGTTATTTTTGTATATAATTCAATTAATGTCCATAGAACATGCCATGAATAAGAAATCGCAGATACACAACAAGAACATCTAAATAATAAACAACATGAAATCAACACTTATCGTAGGGATCGGTGCCTCGCTTCTTACAGCCGGTATCGCAAAAGCCCAACAGAGACAAGACATTACACCTAGAACGCCAAACATATTGTTCATCTATGCGGATGACTTGGGATATGGAGACTTGGAATGCTACGACGGCACGCAAGTGAAAACCCCGAATATCAACCGGCTCGCCAAGAACGGTATCCGCTTCACCAACGCTCACGCGACCGCCTCTACCAGTACGCCCTCCCGATATTCCATGCTAACCGGAGAGTACGCATGGCGCCGCCCGGGAACGGACATCGCCGCGGGAAACGCCGGAATGATCATACGACCGGAGCGTTATACGATAGCCGATATGTTCAAGAACGCGGGATACGCCACGGCCGCTATCGGCAAATGGCATCTTGGCCTAGGAGACAAAGCGGGCGAGCAAGACTGGAACGCCCCACTCCCCACCGCCCTTGGCGATCTGGGATTTGATTATTCCTATATCATGGCGGCAACGGCAGACCGCGTACCCTGCGTATTCATCGAGAACGGGCAGGTGGCGAACTACGATCCGGACGCCCCGATCTATGTCAGTTACCAGAAGAACTTTCCCGGAGAGCCGACCGGAAAAGATAATCCGGAATTATTATACAACCAGAAGCCCAGTTTCGGGCACGACCAATCCATCGTAAACGGGATCAGCCGTATCGGTTACATGAAAGGTGGCGGCAAGGCGCTTTGGAAAGACGAGAATATCGCCGATTCTATCGTGACACACGCCATCGATTTTATCAAGGAGAATAAAGAGAAGCCTTTCTTCATGTATTTCGCCACGAACGACGTGCATGTACCCCGCTTCCCGCACGACCGTTTCCGGGGAAAGAACCCGATGGGCGTGAGGGGCGACGCTATCGAGCAATTCGACTGGAGCGTAGGCCAATTGATGAAAACATTGGATGAGATGGGATTGATGGAAAACACCTTGATCATCTTGTCAAGCGATAACGGACCTGTCGTAGACGATGGTTACGCGGACCGGGCCGTGGAGCTACTAGGCGATCATAAACCCGCCGGACCGCTTAGAGGTAATAAATACAGCGCCTTCGAAGGGGGAACGCGTATCCCGGCTATCGTACATTGGCCAAAGGAGATCAAGCAAGCCGCCGTATCAGACGCGCTAGTGAGCCAGATCGACTGGTTCGCCTCCCTTGCCTCACTGACGAATTCCCGTCTTCCGGAAGGAAGCGCGCCGGATAGCTATGATTATCTGGATACTTGGATCGGGAAAAGCAAGGAAGACCGCCCGTGGGTAATCGAGCAAGCGCTTAATAAGGCACTTTCCGTCCGTACGAAAGATTGGAAATATATCGAGCCGAGCGTAGGTTCCGCTATCATGGAATATGAGAAGATTGAGACCGGATATTCCCCCGAGCCTCAGTTATACGACATGACGAAGGTCTACGAGGAAGGAAACAAGGCCTTGCAACATCCGGAGATCGTTTTCCAATTGCAGGGAATCTTAAAAGGAGTTCGGGATCACACAATCAAGGCTAAATAATGGAAAGAAGAAACTTCATTAAGTCATCCCTCGGAATCGGTCTGGGTGCGACACTTCCGGGGATGACGCATAGCAAAAGCGGGAAAGAGGCAGAGACCGCCGTCTCTCCCGCCATGCCCGTAAAGAGCGGTAAGCCGCATATCATCCTGATCATGACCGATCAACAACGTGGCGACGCCCTCGGCTGCATGGGAAACAAGGCGGTGATCTCACCGAATATCGACCGGCTGGCGCAAGAAGGCTCGTTGTTCGTGAGCGGATATTCCTCCGCTCCAAGTAGTACTCCGGGACGGGCCGGTTTATTGACCGGGATGTCTCCTTGGCATCATGGTATGCTGGGATACGGACGCATGGCCTTGAAGTATCGTTACGAGATGCCTCAGATGATGCGGAATCTGGGGTATTATACCTTCGGGATCGGTAAGATGCATTGGTTTCCGCAGAAAGCGCTTCACGGATTCCACGCAACCTTGATCGACGAGAGTGGTCGGGTGGAAAGCCCCGATTTCATCAGCGATTACCGGGAATGGTTTCAATTGCGGGCACCCGGAAAAGACCCGGATCTTACGGGTATCGGCTGGAACGACCATGCCGCCGGTGTCTATAAGTTAGACGAGAGACTTCATCCTACGGCTTGGACCGGACAGACCGCTTGCGAGTTGATCCGGAACTACGACAACGACAAGCCCTTATTCCTCAAGATATCATTCGCCCGCCCGCATAGTCCTTATGATCCGCCTCAACGTTATCTGGATATGTATAAGGACGCGGATATCCCGAAACCCCATATAGGAGATTGGTGCGGACAATACGCCGAGCCGAAAGATCCTCTCCAAGGAGCATCGGATGCCCCATTCGGTAATTTCGGGGATGCGTATGCCATAAACTCCCGTCGCCATTATTACGCCAATATCACCTTTATCGACGATCAAGTAGGGCAAATCATCCAGACCCTAAAAGACAAAGGTATGTACGACAATGCCCTGATTTGTTTCACGGCGGATCATGGCGATATGTTGGGCGATCATTATCATTGGCGGAAAACCTATCCGTACGAGGGTTCGGCCCATATTCCTTATATCGTAAAATGGCCCGCCGGTATATCCAAATCCATACCGGACGGAAGCAGCATAGAACAACCTGTAGAACTGAGAGACTTCTTGCCTACCTTTATCGATATCGCCGGCGGGTCGGTTCCTCCCGATATGGACGGGCGGTCTTTACTCAAGCTGATCCAAGGCCAGCAGGAACAATGGCGCCCCTATATAGACATGGAGCATGCCACTTGCTATAGCGACGATAATTACTGGGCAGCCCTTACCGATGGGAAGATTAAGTATATCTGGAATTTCCACAACGGAAGCGAGCAGTTGTTCGATTTACGGGAAGACCCGGGAGAGACACATAACCTTAGTGAGGACGCAGCCTATCAGAATAAGTTGTCCGAATTACGCAAGATGATGGTAGAGCATCTGTCCGAGCGAGGAGACTCATTCGTGAAAGACGGTAAATTGATGACTCTCGATACGACCCTATTGTACAGTCCCAATTTCCCGAAATAAGGGACGAGCGAGCCTCGTCCCTACAGTATCTTACGTTTTTTACCTTTTTTTTATCGCGGAATGGATGTATCTTTGCCCAAGAAACTAGAAGAGACTCAACTTAATGCTAGGAATCGTTAGTAAAGGAATCATTATAGGTGTATTGGTTTCGGCCCCCATGGGCCCCATCGGTATGCTCTGTATACAAAGAACACTAAATAAAGGACGTTGGCACGGGTTCGTCACCGGATTAGGGGCCGCTCTATCCGACGTGATTTATGCGGCACTGACTTGTCTGGGCATGGGAGTTGTGGTCAACTTCGTGGAGGCGAACCAAGCGCCCCTGCAATTGATCGGAAGTATCGTTCTCGGCATTTTCGGGTATTATATCTTCCAAAGCAACCCGACTAGGAACCTAAAGAAACACCGAGAAAAAAAATTATCGTTCACCCAAGACTTTATTACAGCTTTTCTACTTACCTTTAGCAACGTGTTAATCGTCTTGCTCTATATCGGATTATTCGCCCGGTTTGGTTTCGTGCTGCCTGAACATTCGTTTTGGCTGCTGGTATTGGGCATTGTTTGCATAGGGTTAGGGGCCGTTCTTTGGTGGTTCGGCATAACATATATTATTGGAAAACTGAGAAAATGGTTCAACGTTAGAGGTATTTGGTTGCTGAACCGGATCGTGGGCTCTGTCATTATCGTATTGTCTATTATCGGTGCCCTATCGGTTTTATTGACCTCCTACTTACAATGGCCTTTACTTCAAATCTATAGTTAAAATGAAAAGACTGAAAGTTCCTGTTATCCCCGTTCTGGATGTACTCGATATAACATCCATAGAACCGATTCTTGAGGTGCAATCCCAACGTGAGTTCCTCACCCATGCCAATTGGCATGAGTATCCATATAAGCCGATCACCGCTTTTAATATAGCCCGGACAGAGAAAAATCTATATATACGATATAGCGTGCAGGGTAATTCGCTAAAGGCGTCTTATGAGATGGACAATTCCTCGGTCCATAAGGATAGTTGCGTGGAGTTCTTCATGAAAAAGGAAGGTGACTCGCATTATATGAATTTCGAGTTTAATTGTATCGGGACTTGCGATGCCGCCCGCCGTACCTCACGGGATATCAAGACGTCGCTTTCGCAAGAAGAGTATAAAAGCATCATAAGACTCCCATCCGTGAGAAGAAGGGCATTCGAGGAGATTAAAGGTATTCATACATGGAACTTGATCGTAGTCATACCACTCAAGTTGATGGGGTTAGATCCTAGTAATCTGCCGGAGAAAATACTAGGGAACTTCTATAAATGCGCCGATGAGACAATGAATCCGCATTTCGTAAGTTGGAGTCCGATCGACCTTCCCGAGCCTAATTTCCATTGTCCTGAATTCTTCGGGGAGATCTACCTGTAGTATAGACGTAGCGTGCTGCATGCAGCACGCTACGTCTATACAGGCAAGCCTATGGCTATTTATTATTCTTACCTAGTTTCAGCTCAATGACGAACGCTATTATCAAGCCGATTCCCCCGAACAAAAGAACCGAAGCCCCATAAGCCGTACCCGCTACCTCATGCCTGTACCAACCATCATCATAATAAGAATTTGTCGCCATACACATATTAATAATAAAGCCTACCAACAAACCTAATCCGATTCCCGCCAAAAGACACCCGGCCTTTAAGCTACTGAACGAGAAGTTTCGCATGTAGTTAGGCAGTCCCAATTTGCCATCGAAAGCAGAGGCATCCAGTTTATCACCGATCTTCTCGATAATCGCCAAACGTTCTCTCCTACGAACAAACAACTCAAATAATCCGTAAATACCTGCACAAACGATTCCGACAACTAGCGGAACAGAAATAAAATCCATCATAACTGTATAATTTTAATTGATTCATTCATCTTGTTTGCTAATTTGACGCAACAGTTTCCCATAGGTTACACCTCCGGGCTGAAAAATATTTTTTATTTTTGTTACCGCAAGTTGTAACCTATTTACCCGGCTTGCGTCCATTAAGTACAATGGAATTGTATACCGATACATATTACATACAAAGGATACAAGCGGGGGACGTGGCATGTTTCGCTTGCCTTTTGGACAAGTATAGCCGTCCGATTCACTCGTTGATCCTCAAAGTGGTACGAAGCCAAGAGGAGGCTGAGGAGTTGGCGCAAGATACGTTTATGAAGGTATTCAAAAACCTAGCCTCATTCAAAGGGGATTGTAGTTTCTCCACATGGATTTACCGGATCGCCTATAACACGGCGATATCATCGGTCAGGAAGAAGAGATATGAGTTTCTAGCGATTGAGGAGACTACACTTGAAAACGTATCGGAGGAGGAGGTCACGAACCTGTTCGGACAAACCGAATCCACGGAACAGGTTCAAAGATTGGAAGTCGCCCTTGAACAACTTCTACCGGACGAACGGGCCTTGATCTTGCTCTTTTATTGGAAAGAAAAGACAATAGAAGAACTGGTCTCTATCACCGGCTTGACCGCCTCGAATATTAAAGTCAAGCTACATCGCATCCGAAAAAAATTGTTTGTATTATTAAAAGGAATGGATCATGAGTAAAATAAACACAAATAAGGAACAACCCGGTTTATTGGGGGATTTATTCAAACGCATACCAGAGGAGGAGCTTCCCGCCTCGTTCCGTTCGAACGTAATGCGACAAATCATGCTTGAGTCCGCAAAGGCGAAGAAACGCAATGAACGATTCACCCTGGTAGCGGCGATCGTGGCATCGCTTATCATGATTTCCCTCGCGGCCGTATCTTTCGTATATATGGAGATACCCAAGATAGCCCTCCCGATGATAAGCACATCGGCTTTGGCTTTCTATTTATATATAGGAGCCATCACGCTCATTCTTCTATTTGTGGATTATAAATTGAGGAATCTATTTCACAAGAAAGGATAAGCACGAAGCGAGCTCCGTCCGTATACGAGGAATCTATGGACAAGGAACCATTCAGCCGCTCGGCGATCAAAAGACAGATAGAAAGTCCTAAACCCGCACCGGGTTTGTAATCATCCAGCTTCTCAAAGCGATTGAATACCGCAGCTTGTTTTTCAAGGGGAATACCGGCACCCGTATCCGTAACGGCTATGTATACCTTTTCCCGATCCGGCGCAAGTTGGAACGATAGGTTAATCTCACCTTTCTCCGTAAATTTAGCGGCGTTTGTCAACAGGTTTGTCAACAGTTGTTGCAGGCGCAGATTATCTACATGTACCACGATTGGTTCCCCAGCGGGAGAAAAAGTCAATTTAACCCTATCCGGCATCCGGTAGCGCACACTCTCCAATGCCATTTGGCAACACTCCAAAAGCGGATAATCCTTGATATTGAAATGAAGGTCTCCGGTCTCCATCCGGGATAAATCCAATACATCGTTTACCAGATTCAACATCAAATCCGTATTATTCCGGATGATAGACGAATATTCCTCCCGCTCTTTCGCATCGGTAGAAGGTTCCACCAGCAAACTGGAGAAACCTACGATCGCATTTAACGGGGTCCGGATCTCATGGCTCATATTAGCGAGAAAAGCACTTTTCATCAGGCTGGCCTCTTCCGCACGGGTTTTCTCCTTCATCAATCGTCTTTGGGATTCCAAAAGCAAGTCTTTCTCTCGCTGTAATTGGTTTTTCAAGGATCGTAGATGGCGGTAGTATAAAAACGAGATATAGAGGAGGATCGATAACACGACCGATATGGATAGGATAAAGATCAACAAATCTTGTTTCCGGGCGATACGTCGCCCGGCCTCCTCCAACTCTGTTTCTTTCAATTCCTTTTCGTGCAACTCATGCAAGGTCCGCAATTGATTTACCTGCCGAAGAAAAGAAGTTCCCCGCCTTTTCGTCAGCGTTCTATAAAGTTCATCATATAGAGCCATAACCTCCTCGAGTCGGCCCTGCTCCTTTAAGATATCCGCCTTGAACTGAATATCTTCGGGTAATCGCTCTGTCTCCAACACTTCATTTATATAACGCAGTGCCAACGGGATATCTCCAGCCGCCTTATAATAACGAGCCTTAACCGCTAGATAAGTATTGATCGCATAGTCCTCCTCTACCAAACTATTGCCGACATAGGAAGAGGCTTTATCCAACGCTTTCTTGGCATTTGCCAAATCTCCTTTCGAAAGATAAAAGCTCGTGTAAAAAGAATAAAGCAGCCAATACTCCCGCTCTAGTAGCAAAACATCACCTTTTTCTTGATTAATCTCATATTGCTCATCCAGCAGGGCTTTATATTGTTCCAAGATTCGTTCCGTCAACGTATATTGTTTCGTTCGGACACTACTTTCCAATTGATAAGAAGTTAACCGGATTTTAGTATCCATGATATCGGGAACATCTTTTATATCCTTCAATAAATCCAAACCTTCCTGAAAAGAGACTACGGCATCGCTATCCCTACGGATACGTTGGTAAATCAGCCCTAAAGTCTCCGAACAGCGAAGCAAGCCGTATTTATGATTCAGATTGCTCGCCAACCGATACAGATCCATCGCCTCACTCATTGCCAACTCATAATTCCCTAGCCAAAGGAGATCTTGACTGGAATAACTCTTCACCTCAAACAAGACATACGGATATTCATGGCGGGCCTTCGCCATAGAATCTACGATATTACAGCAATAGACCAAACTATCACGCTTAGACTGATTGTAATAATACTCGGCCATACCTTTCAATCCCCTATATGCGATAGATATGGAATCCACCGCCATCGCGTTCTCATAAAGACGTTGATAATAATCTTTCATTTTGGGCTCTTGCCGATAAAGCAAAGCCAACCGCTGCAATATGGGTAAAGTAGACGCTATCGTCGGGCAGCCCGGTAATACCCTCTCCAAGCTGTCGATCTCTGTTAAACGATCCTTGCCGGGAGGAGGCGTGGAAGATTTCATCGAGCCGCAAAATACAAGGGAGATCATAATAACCACCCCTATACGTATGGATATCCCGTTATCGAATAGATTCATCAGCCTCATATAGGGGTTTCAATTAAATTCGTTGGATGTATAAAGACAAACCGGGCACCGCCCTTATAAGAGACATCTACGGATAAAGAACCTTTAAGCTGTTCCGAGATGATCTGGCAAACAGAAAGTCCCAAACCGGTACCTTGAACAAAGTCGTCTAATTTCTCAAAACGCTCGAATATCTTCTTACACTTATCCTCAGGGATTCCACAGCCCGTATCCGTAACGAAGAAACGAACCTCACCTTTGCTCTCATCCACGGCAAATGAGAGATTAATCTCTCCCTCGGAAGTGAATTTAGCGGCATTCGACAACAAATTTGTCAACAACTGCTGCAAACGCAAGGCATCCGTTTTTAAAGTATAAGATTCTGGCGAGGAAGTAAACGTCAATCGAACCCCGGGTTTTACACGATGACGAATCGAATCCAACACTTTCTGACAACAAGAAACCAGATCATTAGGCTTAACGCTGAACTTGATCTTGCCGGATTCCAGACGGGATAAATCCAGAACATCATTCACCAGATTCAACAGCAACTCCGAACTATGATTTACCTCCCCGGCAAACTCAATCTTTTCCTCCTCACTATATTCGCTAATCGCTAATAATTCAGAGAATCCGACAATAGCATTCAACGGCGTACGTATCTCATGGCTGATACTAGCGATAAAGGCACTTTTCTTCTTGTTCGCCGCCTCCGCCTCTTTCGCCACAACACGAAGCTGCTTCTCCGAAGCGATCAAGGAGTCTTTCTCTTGAAGCAACTCATTTTTCAATCGCTTGGTATGCATATAAATACGCCATAATATATAAAGTAAGCCCGTCAAGACCAATAGAAGACCGATAGATACAGCGATCTGCCTCTGCTTCAAAACTTCTTGCTCTGATCTCAACTTCAACTCTCGATCTTGCTTTTCCAAATCATTCAAGTCATTCAGGATGCGGAGTTGTTCGATCTGCCGGTCAAAAGCTTCCGTATTGATCATTTCCGTCTTATTAATGATCTCCTCATAGATAGCGATCGCCTCTCGCAATTGACCGGACGATTGCAAGACCGCCTTCTTCATCTCCAACTTATCCAGATCACGGTTGATTTTTAAAGCCAGATTGACGGCGGACAACGCATGCCTATAATCTTTCTTCTTCCAATAATAAAATGATTTTGTCCGGAGATATTGAGCCTCCACCCTATTCCCAAAAGAACTATCCAAATAAGCGGTTGCCTTATCCAGATACGTCTGTGCCTTTTGCAAATTCCCTTTCATGGTACATAGCTCGCAGAAATAACAATTTACCAAACAACGATAACGATCTACCGGGAAAATCGTCCCTTCTCGATCATACCTCCTCTCCAATGAATCCAATAAAAACTCATACTGTTTCAAAAGCGCCTCTGATTCGGATAAACGCCCTAACAGTAGGGTCGACTCCAACATATTAGATAAATACATAATCCGAAAACTATAGCTCGCCTTCTCCTCTTTCAATAAATACAGGCCTTTTTGGAATATCTCTACCGCATCGCTATCTCTTTTAATCCGTTGGTAAACCATTCCTAAATCACGATAAGCCCGCAGTAAACCATAATCGTTCTTACTATCCCGGGCCAGATCCATATATCGCATGGCCCTATCCATAGCCAACTCATAATTGCCGGACCATAGATAATCCTGACAAACCAAGCTACCGGATAAAAACAACCCTCTGGGACTCTCATGCCTTTTTGAGGCCAACGAATCCAATTGCCCCACCCAATATAATAGGCTATCTCTATTTTCCACATTATAATAATAACGACTCAAGCCAGCCATCGCATCGTACACGATCCCGATGGAATCCAAAGGCATCGCGATATCGATTATCTCTTTCAACGCCGGTACCTCCTCCGGCAATTGCCAGTACAAGCCGATTAATTCTTTAAGAAGGGGTATCTTATCCTGAGGTTTTTGGATACACGATAAAGATTGGCGTATGCTATCCGCACGAAATTTACTCACGGCATTCTGCGCACTTGCGCTCACCGCAAACAAAATCCACACTATTCCTATAAAAGTATTGACGCTGGACTTTCTTAAAAATCCTCTACTCATTGATTTATCGCTTACAATTCGCAAACTTACAAAATAAATATCAATAAAAATCAACAGTTTTCCGTAATTACAGCCAACACGGCCCAATTGAATGTTTTTACCCCTCAAAACTCTTGTCAATCAGAAAAAAAGCATTACCTTTGCCCCGATTTTTGAGAGATGACAACATAAAGTCTAACTTACTAATTAAAACAAACTTAGTATTAACAATTAAAGAATGGAAAATTTAAAAAACATCCAGCCGGTTGAAGATTTCAACTGGGACGCTTTCGAGCAAGGCGAGACTTACACCGAAGTAAGCAAGGACGATCTTGTAAAAACGTATGACGAGACCCTAAACACGGTAAAAGACAAAGAAGTGGTTATGGGTACCGTTACTTCTATGAACAAACGTGAGGTTGTTGTAAACATCGGTTTCAAATCTGACGGTGTTGTTCCTATGTCCGAGTTCCGTTATAACCCGGATTTAAAGATTGGTGACGAGGTAGAGGTTTACATCGAGAGCCAAGAAGACAAAAAAGGACAATTGATCCTTTCACACAAGAAAGCACGCGCTACACGTTCTTGGGATCGTGTTAACGAGGCTCTTGAAAAAGACGAAATTATCAAAGGTTACATCAAATGTCGTACGAAGGGCGGTATGATCGTTGACGTATTCGGTATCGAAGCGTTCTTGCCGGGTTCTCAGATCGATGTGAAGCCGATCCGCGACTACGATGTATTTGTAGGTAAGACTATGGAATTCAAGATTGTTAAGATCAATCAAGAATTCAAGAATGTTGTTGTATCTCACAAGGCTCTTATCGAGGCTGAGTTGGAACAACAGAAGAAAGATATCATCTCCAAATTGGAGAAAGGACAGGTATTGGAAGGAACTGTCAAGAACATCACTTCTTACGGTGTATTCATCGACTTGGGTGGCGTAGACGGTTTGATCCACATCACAGACCTTTCTTGGGGACGTGTTTCTCATCCGGAAGAAATCGTTCAGCTTGACCAGAAGATCAATGTTGTTATCTTGGACTTCGACGACGAGAAGAAACGTATCGCTCTTGGCTTGAAGCAATTGACTCCGCACCCATGGGATGCTTTGGATACGAACTTGAAGGTTGGTGACAAGGTTAAGGGTAAAGTTGTCGTTATGGCTGACTATGGCGCGTTCATCGAGATCGCTCCGGGCGTAGAAGGTTTGATCCACGTTTCAGAGATGTCTTGGACACAGCACTTGCGTTCCGCTCAAGACTTCATGAAGGTTGGTGACGAGATCGAGGCCGTAATCTTGACTTTGGATCGTGACGAGCGTAAGATGTCTCTTGGTATCAAGCAATTGAAGGCTGATCCTTGGGAAAACATCGAGGAGCGCTTCCCGGTAGGTTCTCGTCATGCGGCTAAGGTTCGTAACTTCACAAACTTCGGTGTATTCGTAGAAATCGAGGAAGGTGTTGACGGCTTGATCCACATCTCTGACTTGTCTTGGACGAAGAAGATCAAACATCCGTCTGAATTCACTCAGATCGGAGCAGAGATCGAGGTTCAAGTATTGGAAATCGATAAGGAAAACCGTCGCTTAAGCTTAGGCCACAAGCAATTGGAAGAGAATCCTTGGGATGTATTCGAGACAATCTTCACGGTTGGTTCTATCCACGAAGGTACAATCATCGAAGTATTGGATAAGGGTGCCGTTATCTCTTTGCCTTACGGCGTAGAAGGTTTCGCTACTCCGAAGCATCTTGTAAAAGAAGATGGTTCTCAAGCTCAAGTAGATGAGAAACTTTCATTCAAGGTAATCGAGTTCAACAAGGAAGCTAAACGTATCATCCTTTCTCACAGCCGCATCTTTGAAGATGAGCAAAAAGGCGCTAAGGCAACTTCTGAAAAGAAGGCATCCTCAAAACGTGGTGGTAAAAAAGAAGAGGAATCTGGAATGGTAACCGGTCCGGTTGAAAAGACTACATTAGGTGACATCGAGGAATTGGCTGCTTTGAAAGAAAAACTTTCTGGTAAGTAATTGATCCTTCTTTGAGATATAATAAAAGGAGATATCTGATTCAGGTATCTCCTTTTTCTATGTTATTCCTACTGCGGCTTATTTAAGAAAAGCATTCTTCCGTGACACGTGTCTCACATGGCTCGGAAATACCCAACAAATCATTGATCTCCTTTCTTTTCTCTAAATCCGTAAAATAAGCCTCTACAACTTTATAAATATCAAAACCTCCCGTAGAACCGGCTGCCAAGTTTAGTGACTCGACTAATTTACCTGTAGCTTTATGAATCTCAGCTTGTTTCAGCAAATGAAATTCATTCCCGTGAATTAATTGATTCTTTCCCATGATGTTCCAATTTTAGGTTATACAATATATTACAAAGGATTTCTATTCCTGTCCTAAAGATACAAATATCTTATATATGACCTAATACTTTTATCTATTTTTAAATCGGTTCATCTATTTTATCAGTCGAAAGGGAAAGTATATCTCTACATTCCATTAATTTTGCCAGAAAACTAAAATGAAAAAGTTAGTAATATTCGATCTTGACGGAACATTATTAAATACGATCGCGGATTTAGCCCATAGCACGAACCATGCGTTGCGGCAAAACGGCTTTCCGACACATGACGTAAAGGAGTATAACTTCTTCGTAGGAAACGGCATCAACAAATTATTCGAACGTGCGTTACCCGAAGGTGAAAAGACGGAAGAGAATATACTAAAGGTAAGGGAAGAGTTCTTGAAGCATTACGATCTGCATAACACAGATCGCAGCGTTCCCTACCCCGGTATCCCTGAGTTATTAGCCTTGTTGCAGGAAAGAGGGATAAAACTGGCGGTCGCTTCTAATAAATATCAAGCCGCTACCCGTAAGCTCATCGCCCATTTCTTTCCTTCCATACAATTTACGGAGGTTCTCGGACAGCGTGAAGGAGTAAAGGCGAAGCCAGATCCCAGTATCGTCAATGAGATCGTAGAACGAGCGAGCATATCCAAAGAGTACGCTCTTTATGTCGGTGACTCGGACGTAGACATGCAAACCGCCATCAACAGCAAAGTGACCTCCTGTGGGGTAACATGGGGCTTTCGCCCTCGTACGGAATTAGAGAAATACGCACCCGATCATATAGCGGAAAAGGCAGAAGATATACTCAAGTTTATCTAAAAGACGACCTAAGCCTGTCGTGCGAGGCAATCCTTCCCGTTCTTGTCTCGCACGCTTGTCCTTAACCTGAATTACTAATATTTCCTAACACATATTCCATCCAGCTCTCACAGCCCTTAGAATACAAGTTATCCCTAACATCACCTCAACCGTATTTGCAAAAAAGTATTAGACCTACAAACAAAAACATCCAATAGCGGTTATTTTTCAAGGTATCATTTAAACCAAACTTTAAAAAACGCCAAAACGAGACCTATATTTCTGTAATATTATACCAAACAACCACTAGATAAATATAGTAAAAGACGAAGTTATAATTTTACATAAGAAACATAGACAAAAAGAATGTCGGGAAATATTAAAAAAATAGTTGAGCCGAATAGTGGTATTGATTATTCTTTGGAGAAGGACTTCAAGATCTTTACACTTTCCAAAGAACTCCCTATTACCACTTACCCTTCTTATATAAGATTAGGGATTGTCATCTATTGTGTAAAAGGAAACGCTAAAATTGATATCTATTCCAACAAGCACATTATAACCCCCAAAGAGCTCATCATCATCTTGCCGGGGCAATTGGTCGCATTAACGGACGTTAGCGTAGATTTCCAAATCAGATATTTCACGATCACGGAATCCTTTTATTCTGATATATTAAGCGGTATCAGTCGTTTCTCGCCACATTTCTTTTTCTATATGAGGCAACATTACTATTTTGAGATGGAAGACGTGGAAACTCTTTCCTTTGTAGACTTCTTTGAATTACTTATAAGAAAAGCCGTCGATCCGGAAAACCAGTATCGAAGAGAGTCGGTTATACTCTTACTTCGCATATTATTCCTTGATATATATAACCATTATAAAGTCAATTCTTTAGACAGTACGGCAACGATAGATGTACACAAGAAAGAACTGACCCACAAATTCTTTCAATTGGTCATGAGTAATTACAAAGTGAACAGAAGCGTGACGTTCTACGCGAACTCTCTATGCATCACCCCTAAATACTTGACCATGGTTGTTAAGGAGGTAAGCGGCAAATCCGCCAAAGATTGGATTACGGAATATATGATCCTAGAATTAAAAGGATTACTCACCAACTCCACCTTGAATATCCAAGAGATTGTTGAGAAGACGCAGTTCTCGAACCAATCCTCGTTGGGACGCTTCTTTCGGAGGCACACGGGCTTATCGCCTTTGCAATACAGGAAAAAATATTTAACAACAGAGCAAAGAACAAACTTCTCAAAAAATAATACGATATGAATAAAAGTCAGCTAATCGAGGAATTATCGAAAAGAGTCGGTAATGACAAAGAAGAAATCCGGTACATATTGGAAGAACTGAATAACATCATCTTAGAGAAAACGAGAGCCGGAGAAAAGGTATGTATACAGGGTTTCGGTGTTTATACTCCCCGCTTACAGACAAGCAGGTTGGCTAGAAACCCGAAAAGCGGAGAGACTTTAATGTTGATCCCTAGAACCATTGTCCATTTTAAGTGCGCACCAAATTTGCTGAAAGAGATCAATAAATAAAAAATAAAGGGTCGGCTCCACCGGGAACCGACCTTTTCGTCATCCCATTAATGACATACCAAAGACAACATTCTATAATCTACATCAATATCTGTCGAGCATATTTCACGCAAGTGCCTACCTCTTTCACGGAGTCAGACCAAGGCTTGATATCATATTCCAGTTCTATATCGCAATAGATAGGCCATTTCTCTTGTTTGATCAACAAGAGCACGTCTTCCAACGGCATCTCCCCTTGTCCCCATACTTGATTCGTATTCGGCTGGTCCCCTGTCGTAGGTCCCGTCTTATCTTTCAAGTGGATACTATAGATCCGATCATGATATTTCTTGATCATCTCATTCGGATGGATACCTGTAGAGCCAAAGAAGTGGCCCGCATCAAAATTCAACATAATAGAAGGAGAGATCGCTAAGATCGGATCGCAACTAAAGCCTTCTTCGGCATATTGCATATGATTATGGAAAGCCATATACATCCCATGCTTCTCGGCAAATGGAGCGACTCTTTTCGCCGTCTCCAAATTAATCTCGTCCGTCACGGCTTTAGCGCCCATGGCCTTGGCCACCTTGAAGGCATAATCGACCTCTTCGTCCGATCCCATGCCGGAAGGTTGCATTTTCACGATATGCACAGATATCCCAGCGTCGCTCAACAACTTACGGGCACCTTCCACCTTCGATAGATCCAGCCCGAGACGCCACGCTTTCACCTCTTCCTTATATTTATCGATCTCAGCCTGCTGCTCCGGAGTAAACTTCGGGGGACCCATCCGACGAGGAGCCGCAGGTTTCTCACCCGGTTTCGCCGCAGGTTGAGAAGCTTGCCGACGGAAGAATTTCATCATCGGATTCTCCGGAGCTCCTAAATAAGCTTCCAGATCACCTCCCATCAACTCAATGGAACTGATATTCGCTTCTTGGCAATACTTGATGATATTCTCCAATCCACCCGGCATGGAACGCCAACTATAAGTGATCGTGCCGATTTGCACGCCACCGAACTTCGAGTTAACCTTGCCTGCCTCCGCCGCCGTATCAACCGGAGCGGGAGCCGCCACACTCTTCCCCGTACAAGAGAAAGCACTCGGAAGGAAAGACGCGGCCGCCAAAGCAGCGACCGATCTTCCTAGAAACTCACGTCTGGACTGACCATTGTTCACATCTTTATTCATAACCATTCAATTTATAAATTAATCTTAACCCTTAGAAGAAAGTCCCTTACAGGCTCCAACCTTTACGATACTCATAGTGGAAATAATCGTTCGCTTCCGGACAATTCGTGATTCTCATATTCTCTGCGTCATATTCCAACGTAAGATCCAACCGTTGCGCGGCGACAGCGATATTCGTCAGCAACATAATCTCCGTCAATTTAGCGGATACCTCAAAATCATTAGCGGCTTTGCGACCTTCCTTTATCGCCTCGATAAAGTCCACATAAATATTACTCGGTCGCTTTAATGTCTTCTCCGGAGCTACGAACCCCGGTCTTTCCGGTATCAGTTGCGGCTCCGCTCCATGGGTACCATGCATGATCAGGCCTTTATCGCCTATATAAAGCGCTTCCCTTAACTGGCGGTTCGCTTCCAACTCCGCCGGACGAGCCGGTTTTATACCCCCATCACTCCAAGTTACCTTTACCGGAGGCATATTCCCACGAGCCGGGAACTCATACGTCACGCATTCCGATTGTGGCAGATAGTCCTTATTGTAAGGGGTGGAAGTAGCTTGTATTTTTGTGGGCATACCCAAATTAAGCGCCCAAATCGGAGCGTCGAAGGTATGGGCTCCCATATCCCCCATAGCGCCTGTACCGTAATCCCATAATCCACGCCAAGCGAAATGAAGCATTTCCGGATTATAAGGTTTATCAGGAGCCGGTCCCAACCACACGTCATAGTTAAGATTAGACGGTATATCCACTCCCGCCGGACGATCAAAATAACCTTGGCGCCACATCGGACGGTTTGTCCACAAATGAACTTCCCTTACGTCTCCGATCACGCCACCTTGGATCCATTCGACCGTCTGCATAGTTCCTTCAATATTATGCCCTTGGTTACCCATCTGGGTAACAACACCGGTTTGCTTTGCCAGATCCCTCAAAAAACGGGTCTCATAAATCGTCTTAGCCATCGGCTTCTCTACAAATACATGCTTACCAGCTTTCATCGCATAAGCGGCAATAACCGCATGGGTGTGGTCCGGAGTACCGATCAATACCGCATCGATCTCTTTCTCCTTGTCGATCATTTCCCGGAAATCGGTATACTTCTTCGCTTTCGGGTATCCCGCTAAGATATGTCCGGAGTAATCGTGGTCTACATCACATAGCGCATAAATATTCGCATGCTTAAACGATTGTTTCTCCGCATCTCCCATTTGCACAGGATTATCCGACGCTCTTCGTTCCCGTCTGGGTGGCTGGATGCCCGCATAAGGTTGCATCAGCATACCGCCTCCACCAAAAGGTCTCCTTTTAATAGGTACATCCGGAGTAGCGATATTCTGTATATCGCCACCACCTTGGCTACCCACACCGATACCGGCCAAATTGACCATATCGCTAGGTGCCGTATAGCCCGGTCCACCCAAAACGGAACGAGGTACGATTGTAAACGCCGCCGCTGCAGCTACTGTACCTAAGAACTCCCTACGTGTGAAGTTCACCGAATTCTTGTCAGACATAGTGTTACTCATAGTATTAAATTTAAAGTCGAAAAAAAAATATATATAGTAAAACACAACTTCGCTTCCTCGTGCGAAACAACGAGAGCGAATATAGGGAGGAGCAGTAAACCATGAGTTAACGAACGCTAAACAAGGCATTAACCGAGGGCTAATTTAAGGCAAATTTCATATCCTCACAAAGCATAATTCACGCAATAACAGCGACATAAATAAATCAAGAAATATTTATAAAAATCTTCGATAAGTCAGAGGCATAGCACCTGCCTCTCTATTCGAAAGGATCGCTATCAGTGGGGCGCATACATTTGCCACTGTAATGGCAGAGGAGTGCCACACGGATGGCACAGGCATGCCATAACGGTGGCACGGTCTTGCCACAACGATGGCACAGGTGTGACAATAGCAATGGCACAGTCCTGCCAATGAGCAGGCACACTATAATACTTACTGGGGAGATTGCTGACTCATCAGCGGAGACGGTACGACCTGCTCAAAAGAAGAGGGGAAAGCCTCGCCATACATCTCTTGGTATAAAGCGCAAAAGCGGTCGTACACATAACGGGCCAATTTAAAGTTGTTCTGGTAAATCAAGGCTTTGATCTTATAGAGCAAAGCCTCCTCGTTGCAAGGATCGTTCAGAAGGATCTGGTCTGCTATCTGGATCACCCGATCCGCCTCATCCTCGATCGAGTAAGTGTCGATAAAGCGAGACAAGACATCCACCGTACTATTACAGATATAACTTTTAAAATCATCCATCCAATCAAACGATTCCCCTTTGAACACTTCTCCTTTGCTGATAATATCATAGAAATATTCAAAGTCCGGCTGAGTCCGTACCCGTTTATCTTTCAGCCAATCCAAACAAGCCAAATAATCGCAATAGACATCTTCCGAAAGCTGGAGAATATATCGATTCGCGTTAAATAGAACCTCGACCGTATCGATACGTTCCAATATCTTCCGGAGTTTCAATATAGATACGCTTCGAAGGCTCTTCGTACTTTTCGAGGGGTTGTCATTCCCCCAAATCATCCGTGTCAAGTCCTTGCTCGATATCCCGAAACCTCCACGGGAAGAGTGAAGCATAATCAAGATAAACAGCTGTTTTAATTTTGGGGTAAATAGAGAGGTTATATCATTTCCATCCCGGTCCAACACATAGAACTCTCCAAACAATCGGATATAATTGCGCAGAACCGGAACCTCCTCAATCTCCTCCGGCATCTCTCGCGAAGAACGATCCGGCTCCTCGATTCCTTCCTCGATTCCCTCCTCCGCGACCGTTCCCGCATCAGCCTCATCCTGCCTTGGCTTTTCTTTCACCTTCCGATAGCCTAGATAAGCTATCGAGACCAGAGCCATCAAAATCAACCCAATTCCAAGGACATCCAACCAAGTAATCGCATTCGATATATGTAAATCTAATAACTGGTTGCTCAATCCCAATATCTCCTTATCGCTCAACACACGAGACCAAATACAAAGATTATCCAGCACACCCACGAAGTTCGAGGACTGGCTGAAATTCACGAAACCGACATATAAGCTATCACTACCCAGATAAGCCGGACGATCAAAAGAGATCGCGTCCAGTTTTCCATTCACGAATATAGCCTGCTCCCCATTCCTTTTATTATACCGCCATACGACATTGTACCATTTGCCCGGCTCGATCTCCGTGTTACCAACCAGATCGTTGTTAAAGAATCCCATATACGGTTTCCGGTTCCGTATCAACAGATGCAACGCTTGTTGATAAGTACTGTTCTTAGCTCCCAGAATACAATAATCCTCCTTCTCCGGCAGGTACTTAGGTATTTTCAACCAAACGCCGACAGTGAAATCATGATCCCGCATATGAAGTTCCGAAGCGGTCGGTAAATCCACACGGGCCTGATTCTCCAAGGAAGCGACCTGTCCCCGTATAGGGTCCTGAATAAACTCGACATTCCTAGATACCGTGAGATTATGATTGGACGAACCATCTTTCTCATCGCCCTCAAACGGTAAATAAATCTCTATATCCTCGTCAATCCGCAAAGGTCTAGCCTTAAAATCGCTAGCGAAAGCCTTCCTTTGGGTACCGGAGACATAAACCGTAGCCGGCTCTATCCTATAGCCCGGAGAGATCGGGGAAAGCATCAACTCGGCCCCGGGCTCTAGCGGAAAGCAATATTTACCCGTCGTATAATTAGACATCCCATCCCAATTCACGTAGTTAAGCAGCTCATTGTTATTCGTAACCGCGCCGTAGATGATATCGAAATTCCGAAAAGTAACCAACGAGACGTCCAACCACGCGTAATACTTATCTACCAAGATAAAATTGGGAACCCTTCCATCCCGGATCCACGCTCTTTTAAACGATTCAATTAAATAGGGAGTCTGCCGGGCTAAAGCCGAGATATCATTGCTATTCCCCCGGGAAGTCTCCAAGAACTTATATCCGGTAAATAAAGACAAATTCTTTTTCAGCCGCTCATCAAAACTCTCAACCCCTTCCGGTTGGTTGCCCCAATCAGCGTCCGTATGCTCCACGAAATCCCTCATATTATGCAACCATGAAGGACTGTTCAAATGTTTCTGAACCTCGAAAACGACCAGTCGCTTTCCGGAACTCAACATATCCTTCAGGGATGGCCATCCGTTTTTCGTATCATACTCAAGTACATACTCCATCAAGCCTATTTCCTTAAAAGAGGATTCCAGCTCCGTCTCTACATAGAAATCAAGGAAAAGCGTCATAACCTTAGTGGAGTCCGCATCCAAGGCCGTCTTAATGGCTTCCAATGACTCACTAAAAGGGGTAAACGTACCATCAGGTTTCCTTAGTAACAATACATTTGTCTCCGTATCCCGCTTCAAATAGAAATAAAAGCCTTCGATCTGCTTCCGCAACAACTCGTCCAAAGAAAGTTTTTCCGGGGAATTGGAGGATAGACAAGAATAATTAGATAGGATGTAGACGCTCTCGTTATATAAAAGACCGGCCTCTACATCCTCTTGACGTTGAGAAACCAGACGTTGTGCCGAAAGTAATTCCGGCATAGTGATTATAAGGCTAACAATTAAACATATATAACGAAACCACGCTATCATCGTATACAATATCTTAATTATAAGATCATCCAAAAATAAAGCTTTAATATGACATGACAATGTTTTTAGATTATTATCTTCGCATCAAAAATAAAGCGAAGTCATATGGACATACTAGAAATAACGCGAAAGCAAGATCCTCTCTATCCTACCTTTGAGCAAATATATACGGCAAGTTTCCCTCTATTTGAGCAACGAACAGAAGAACAACAAGAACAGGCCTTCCAATCTCCCAACTATCATCTAGTGGTTTATCTGAAAGATAACCTCTTTATCGGCTTTATCTCATACTGGGATTTTAGCACCTATGTATATATCGAACATTTCGCCATTCATGAGAACTTTAGGGGACAAGGATACGGCGGTTTATTGCTGGAGGATTTTAATAAACGCCTGAATAAGATCATCTTATTAGAGATCGATCCTATTACGGATGAAATTTCCTCCAAGCGATTAAAGTTCTATAAAAAATGCGGCTTCTTCGAAAACCGTTACAACCATTTCCATCCCCCTTACAGAAACAACTATCGAGGGCATGCGTTAATCATCCTGACAACAGAGAGGCAAATTACTGAGGATGAGTATATTCAATTCGGTTTCGACTTGCGGAATATCGTCATGGCGAATTTTAAAGAATAAGAGGGAACAGTAAAATGCCGTTCCCTCTTGTCTTTTATCCGCTTCCATCCTCACGGAAGTACTTACGGATGAGCTTTTAATTTATTACTTTAGTATTAATACTCCCGCATGTTCTACCATCGCGGTGTACTTGAAGAACCTGTCTCCGCACGGGAATTTCAGAATTATATATCTTTTAAAAGGAAGAGATGGGATATTCCCCATCTCTTGACCTATCTATTGTTGTTTAATTATTTAACAACCACCTTAACAGCTTCCTCACCGTCAACCGCTACGGCTACGATACCAGCAGGTACGAAGATTGTAGCGTTATCGGAAGTAAGAATTGTCTCAGCGACTACCTTACCTAAAATGTTAGTGATTACGACAGACTTACCAGCAGCGCCTTGAACAGTTACAGCACCGTTACCGGATACTACGGATACGCCTTCTACAGATACTTCATCATTAGAAGTTACCATGCCATCTTCATCTGTCTTCTGGGCTACGTTGAATACTAAAGCAGCATCACCACCAGTCTTAGATGAGTTAAAGTCTGAATCATAACGAGTCAATACCAAGCAACCATTTTGCATCTTCAACCAAGCCGCATACATAGGAGCGATTGCGTTATTCAATTTTGCGTGAACATTTCCTAACGGAATATTCTTCTCTGCACCTTCCGCATAATCTACAGAAGGAGTTGATGTTTGACTATCTGTGTAAACATTTGACTCAAACATAAACGCATTATCATCACCTTCCTCTGTTACCTTACCAGCATTCTCCGGATTTACATAACGGAAAGACCAAGTAACATTCTTGTGTTGATCACCTTGCAAATTAACAATGTATTGAGTATTGATCTTGGCAGCTTTATAAGCCTTCACGATCTCAGCAGTATCCAAATCAGCCGGTTTCATGTTCTTGAACTCATTAACCAAGATAAACAAGCTATCACCAGCGTGAACGGCTTTCACGAAACCAACGCGAGTATAACCATTTACGATATCCATCCACGGTTGTTTCTGACTATCTTCCATTCTAGCAGAGTCAGCGAAACTTACTAAATATTTACCATAAGCGAAGCCTGCACGACCTTGTTTTGCGTGTTGACAATTCCATTTATCTGTCTTATGAGCGTTGCCCTTCTCGTCAATATAGAAGTGTTTATCATCAGCCTCATCACAAGGAATTGTCTCAATAGCACCTTGATCATCACGAGCTACAGAAATCAAGTATTGAGGTTTAACATTACCTGCGCCACGGTTCAACCATGCGGTATCAATACGCATAGCCAAATTACCCTTCGCATGCTCTTTGCTCCATATACCTAAGTAGTCTACCTCATTATCTTTATCCATGAAGCTATGGTTCATCTCATCCATCAAATACTCCTTACGATACTTCTCTACAAATACCAAGCTATCAGCGGCATCAGTAGCGCTTTCACCAAGAGCGACATTGTTGAAACGACGATATAACGGAGAGTTATCCGGAGCGATAGCGAAAGCGGACGTACGAGTCTCACTTAAGATCTGAGCTTTCAAAGTAGCGTTTCCATCGTAATCAGAAACACCGGCTTTGTCATTATCTCTTTCTATAATCGTATAAACCTTCTTGTTGGAATCCCACTGTGTTGAAAGGATCGCATAATAATGAACACCATCAATACAGTTATTTTCCTTGAAGAAGAACGGCGTAGCTTTTGTATTTCCCTCAGCAGTTGCTCCGAAATACTTACTTACGTTAAACTTATCTTCCTTATTGATAGCCCAATTCAAATCACCCTTCATCGCAGTATATACAGTTCTATAAAGCTGAACTAAGTTCGGAAGACGTTTCTGAATGTCTTTACTCGGAATCACATAGCCATAAGCCTCATCAGCACCAGTCGCACGATTATACTGAACGGTATCAAGTACAAACGCATCTTTACCATCCAATACAGTCAAGACAGAGTCTTTCTCAGACTGAGCGATAAACTTATTTGATGAATACGGATGATAATAGTTGAATGTATACTTGTTCACCAACAAATCATTCTTAGCGATCTTCTTATAACCTAAATATTTATCGCTCTGATATTTTGCTTCAACCTCCTTGATTGTCAATTTATCATTTGCGATAAGCTTAGTAGAACCATCTACAATAACATCTTTAGTTACATAATAATAATCCTTATCTGCCGGAGTATTTAGCTGAATGCTAGCCGCAGAATTAACACCCTTAGTTGCAAATTCACGGTTCCAAATCTGGATTGAAGACACATTATTCTTATCCGCTGGATTAGTCTTCAAAACAACCCATTGGAACGCCGGCATATGATTAACATCCTGCTTGTCGTTCACTGTTACCCATTCGATACCCCCATTCTTATGAATTGGAGAAGCTAAATACTGTCCTTTAGAGTTTTGGATAAAATAAACACCATCAGCTAAAGAAGTACGAGTCGGAGTCACCGCACCACAAGATTTATATCCAAGAGTGATTGTCGTGTTCTGCTGTTTCTCATCTACCGTCAAGATACGAGTCTGATTAGCAATCAAGTCTTGCAAAGAAACACGCCAGTTAGAACCCTTAGTAGTAGTAGAATACCAGTAAGCGTCAGCATCATTTATATCCTTATTGGTCACCGTATGGATGTAGATCTTCAAGTTGTCGTTCTTCGGAGTATAAACGAACAAGAACTTATATTGATTTTTTAAGTTTGATCTCATTAAGTACTGAGAAGCATCATCATATTCAACCTCCGTATTTGAAGTTGAAGTAGAATTCACATCCTTCCATTCAGACACCCATTTATAAGCCAAGAAAGGAACACCTTTCTCATTTGTGTAAGCAGTATCTACACGAAGATAAGCTTCTTTATCCTTTTGTCTTACGTTTAGATAAGGAACTCTTGAAACAGCTGGAGTATTCCCCGCACCATCATCAGCCAATGTTCCACTCGCCCAAGAAGCTTGAGTCGCGTAAAAACTCTGCGCATTGAATGGGTTAGGTATATCCGTGCCTAAAACATCCTTGTCAAAACCCAACTTAATACCATGCTTCTCGTCATCGTACGTACCAAAGATCGTATTCAACTCGGTAGCGGTCAAATAAAATTCTGCCGGAGAATATAATGAGAATTCAGAGAAATAGTTATTTATTGTACTATACTTATTCTCATCACGATTGTATTCATTAGCTTTGACTTTCGCTACTTGTACAGCTCCATTATCAGCGACCTTAATACCAAGAATCTCTTCCGCACTGATATAAGAGAACAATGCCTTACCAGCCTCCAAACTTTCATAAGAACGAGAGAAAGCCCAACCACTAACGTCACCACCTACGATAGCGTCCACCGGTGTACCTACAGCGGTAATATTGTTCGTCGCAATATCCAAGATCATTCCGGTAGCTCTATTCTCGAAGTCAAACTTAGGAGCTTGGCCATTCTCTTGCGCTGAAACCGTCACACACCAAAGTGTATTAGCCATTCCTGTAGCGTCAAGAGTCGTAGGATCCGCTACATAAAGCTTACCGTCCTCATCCATAGCTAGCACACCTGTCTGTGCCTGACTTGGTCCATATTTCACCTGCAATTGGTATAACTCCTCATTTACCCCCAGCTTTAATTTCTTGCCTTGTAGAGAAGCCATTTCTGCCAGTCGAGGAATATTAGTAACTCCGGACTCTACCGGAATTACCACTCCCGGCTGTACCTGCGCATTAACAGACATAGCACTCAACAGCGCCATACCTGCCAAAAGAGTAGAAAACTTTTTGTTCATAATACTTAAATTAATATTAATACTAGTGTTTATTAAGATAATCAATCACTTATAAAATCCGAAACATTCCGACCAGCCATGAAAACGACTAGTCTAAACGATCGTTTAAATCTTGCGTTTTTAAAGGGTATGATCGAAGGGTTCGTAAGAGGAAACAAGCCTTTCGTTGCTACTAGGCTATCCTGTTGATAAGAAAGCGAATAAGAGATGAAAAAAATAACAAAGAAGGGTTGCAGGTATCAAAGAAACGCGTACCTTTGCAAATGACAGATTTAAACGATCATTTTCACTAGTCATTTTTCCATCCTATTTATTATAACTATTATATTAAGGTACGCACGTACATTTAAAATATATTCATACATTAAGAACCGATTTACGACAAATGACATTCTGACATTTTGTATACTGAACTCACGGAGAATCGAATTTCTCGAGCATAAGTACAGTACGCTCTCAAATTCGCAAGGAAAAAACAGCAAACAACTGTCTAATAGAGCACTATCTAAAAACAGCCTTTCATTCTAGCGAAATTAATTCATCATAATTCATATCTCATCCGGTATTTGGGGCATTTTATGGGGTTATAATAGGGTTATAACCGTGCTAGAGCCCATTCACGACCGCTTATAACCCTATTCTTGACTACTCACGATGTCCAACGGCACTACCGACGTTACCCGATACCACTAGTGGTGCAAGCTTTCGGCACCTATCGCGCACGAAAAACCCGACTTTCGCACGGAAAAACGGCACTTATGGTCACTCCACGGACGCTAGATGTAAAGACTCGCCAAAAGCCCTCGTCACAATATACGGCTTATATCAAGCAAAAAGTCAACAGAACAGCCGTTTACATGACAGATAAATCTGTTTGAAATCACCCATATAGTGGTTACATTATGCCTCTCAAAAAACACGTACGAGTTTTTCGAAAAACATGTACGTGTTTCCGAAAAAACTCGTACGTGTTTTCTTAAAAGCTAAAACGATGCCTATCCTATTAAAAAAGTAGTATCTTTACAACCGGAAGACAGGGTGCCCCGTCTCATTATACTATTATTCATTATTAATCACTAAAACCTATAAACACTATGGGAAAATTTATCAATCCCTTCACCGATTTCGGCTTCAAGCACATATTCGGTAGGGAAATGGACAAGGACATTTTAATCGAGTTCCTGAACGACCTCCTCGAAGGGGAACATACGATCAAGGACTTGAGAATCATGAACAATGAGCGATTGCCCGAGACAGAGCAAGGAAGGAAGGTCATCTTCGATATCCATTGCGAGACCGACAAGGGCGAACGGATCATAATCGAGATGCAGAACAGGGAACAGCCCCACTTCAAGGACAGGGCCTTATACTACCTCTCGCACTCGGTGGTGGAACAGGGGATAAAGGGAACATGGGACTATGAGCTGGCGGCTGTGTACGGCGTCTTCTTCTTGAACTTCACGCTCGACGAAGAGAACGGGCCAGACAAAAACGGGAAGGAGGGTAAATTCCGAAGGGACATCATATTGGCGGATCGGGAGAACGGACAGGTATTCAACCCCAAGTTCCGCCAGATCTATATTGAGCTTCCTCGATTCAACAAAGAGGAGGAAGAATGCGAGACAGATTTTGAACGTTGGATTTATGTACTAAAGCATATGGATACATTAGACAGAATGCCTTTCAAGGCACGCAAGGCCATATTCGAGCGGTTGGAACGCATCGGATCCATGGCGAACCTCACCCCCAAACAACGAGCGCAGTACGAGGCGGAGTGGAAGATGTATAATGATTATTATAACACCTTGGACTTCGCCGTTGAGAAAGGCATGAAAAAAGGGATGGAAGAAGGCATGGAAAAAGGATTGCAAAAAGGATTACAAGAAGGATTGCAAGAAGGACTGCAAAAAGGGAAAGAATCTACGGCACGTAATATGAAAGCCGAGGGAATAACCCCTCTTATCATCCAAAAATGCACCGGCCTTTCCCTTGAGGAAATAGAGCGACTATAAAACAAAATCCCTTCAGCCTCCATCCGTTTTTAACGTATAGTTATCAAAGGAAGAGACTGAAGGGATTTTTTATATTTATAAACGACCTAAAAGCTACTCCTCACGCTGCTTTTTCCATTCCTCCGCACACTCTTCCAAGGCCTTATACCAAGCCTGGCCGAACTTACGGATCAAGGGCTCCTTGAGGAACTTATAAACCGGCAATTGCTCTTTCTTTCCTAAGATCTCCGCTGCCTTACAAACGCTCCAGCGATGATAGTTCACGGCCTTGAAATCCCGATACTGAGTGACACGTATCGGGTAAAGATGGCAAGAAACAGGCTTATAGAAATCTGTCTTACCTTCCCGGTATGCTTTCTCGATAGCGCATTTACAAGTACCATCGGCGTCGTAACAGGTAAAGACACAATCTTTGCCGTTCACGATAGAGGTAACCGTATCGCCTTCCTCATCGATATAAGCTACGCCTTGCTTATGAATGACCTCTTGAGCTTTCGGGGATAAATCATCCCAAATGATGGGTAATACTTTCTGGAGCTTCGCCAACTCCGAATCCTCTAATGGAGCGCCGGAATCTCCTTCCACGCAGCACTCCCCCTTACATTTGGAAAGATCACATAAAAAATAACGCTCGATAACGTCAAGACTTACTAAAGTGTCATCTATCTGGATCATAAGATGCGCCTAGCTCTTATTTAATCAATGACTTGCCAGTCATCTCCTTCGGCTGTTTCAAGCCCAAGATGTGAAGGATTGAAGGTGCCACATCGGCCAAGATACCATCCTCTACTTTAGCGTCCTTGTTGGCTGTCACATAAACGAATGGAACAGGGTTCAAGGAGTGAGCCGTATTCGGAGTGCCATCCTCGTTCAAGGCGTGATCCGCGTTACCATGGTCAGCGATGATGATTACCTCATAGTCGTTGGCTTTAGCGGCCTCAACCGTATCGTGCAAGCAAGCGTCGATCGTTACGACCGCTTTCTCGATCGCTTTGTAGATACCCGTATGGCCTACCATATCACCATTGGCGTAGTTCACTACGATGAAATCGAATTTCTTCGTAGTGATAGCGTCCACCAATTTATCTTTCACCTCGAAAGCGCTCATTTCCGGTTTTAAGTCGTAAGTAGCCACTTTAGGAGAAGGGACCAAGATACGCTCCTCGCTATCGAACGGAGTCTCGCGGCCACCGTTGAAGAAGAAAGTCACGTGAGCGTATTTCTCTGTCTCGGCGATATGCAACTGAGTCTTACCTACGTTTGCCAAGAACTCACCCAGCGTATTATTTACGTTCTCTTTGTCGAACAAGATATGAACACCCTTGAAGCTAGCGTCGTACGGAGTCATACAGAAATATTGCAAGCCCGGGATCGTATGCATACCGGCCTCCGGCATATCTTGCTGAGTCAATACAACCGTAAGCTCTTTCGCACGGTCGTTACGATAGTTGAAGAAGATCACGACATCGCCTTCCTCGATAACAGCAACCGGCTTTCCGTTCTCAACGTGAACGATCGGCTTGATGAACTCGTCCGTTACACCCTCGGCGTACGACTCTTCCATCGCTTTTACCATGCACTCGGCTTGCTTACCCTTGCCTTCAACCAATAAGTCGTAAGCCTCTTTCACGCGTTCCCAACGTTTGTCACGGTCCATAGCGTAATAACGTCCGATGATAGAAGCGATCTTACCGCCGGTAGTCTTCAGATGATTCTCCAACGTCTCGATAAAGCCTTTACCACTCTTCGGGTCCGTATCACGGCCATCCATGAAGCAATGTACATAAGCCTTGCTGATTCCGTATTCCTTGGCGATATCCGTCAACTTCAAAAGATGCTCCAAAGAGCTATGCACACCACCATCAGAGACCAAGCCCATGAAGTGGATCTGCTTATTATTCTCTTTCGCATAGCCATAAGCACGTTTGATCTCCGGGTTCTCCATGATCGTATTCTCGCGGCAAGCGATGTTGATCTTCACCAAATCTTGGTAAACGATACGGCCAGCACCGATGTTCAAGTGGCCCACCTCAGAGTTACCCATTTGTCCGTCAGGCAAACCAACGTTCTCGCCAGAAGCCTGTAACTGTGAGGCTGGATAAGTTTTCAATAACTCGTCCCAATATGGAGTCGGCGTGTTAAAGATCACGTCGTCTTTACCTTTGTCACCAATTCCCCAACCATCACAGATAATTAAAAGTGCTTTTTTGCTCATGATTGCTAATTTATTATATTGATTATGTTTTTAACCTTTACGATCGCGAAGATAATCAATTCCATCGTATTATTGTTTCTCTCAATGTATTACTTTTGTGGCAGGAATGGAAAAGAATATACAAGACAAGGATTTGGGAGTCATAACGCTCCGTACCACTCCCCGGGCCACTCGATACACGCTCAAGATATCAAAAGGAAAGATAACCGCCACGATGCCGCCCGGGGGAGATGAGAAACGTATGATCGCTTTTATCATGGAGAACAAGGCCCGGCTGATAAAAGCGCTCCAGAAGCATCCGGCCCGGCCCCTGCTCGACGAAAGATCGGAGTTACAGGCTACGACATTCCGCTTGCATATCTTCCGCACCGAACGAAGTAATTTCTACATGAGATTGGAGGATGGGGTACTGCATATCGCTTGTCCGAATGAGACTCGTTTCGAGGAGGAAGAGGTGCAATCCTTACTGAAATCCATGCTGGAGAAGGCGCTCCGCCACGAGGCGAAACGGTTGTTGCCGGAACGTATCACGCTATTGGCAAGGCAACATGGATTTATGTTGACCGGGGTGAAAATCAATAATAGCAAAACGCATTGGGGAAGTTGTACAGTAAAGAAGAGCATTAATCTCTCGCAATCATTAATGCTTCTTCCTTGGCATTTGGTGAATTATGTATTATTGCATGAGCTTTGCCATACGATAGAGATGAACCATAGCGAAAGGTTCTGGAAACTGATGGATAAGGTGACGGACAATCAAGCGATTCGTTTACGAAATGAGTTGAAAAGTTATCATATGTTGTAGAGACGGGGGATGAGACGGAGCACGCTCCGTCTCTACAACCGGGTGAATTGTCAGAAATTGGCTCCTACTTGCAGAATGAAAGTCCGGGGTGCGCCGACATCCATCGGACGGGCGCTATAGCGCTTGTTTAAGAGGTTGTTCACCAGTCCTTGTACATGGATATTCTTCGTCACTTTCATCCCGACACGCATATCCATGACGAAATATCCTTTATTGTTCTCTGCCCAATAATCATGTAAGTTTCCGAATAGCATCGAACGCATATAATCCATCAGGTTAGGCTCCGCTTTCGTACGCTCATCGACCATAAAATAATCGACCGCCAATGTCTTGCTTTTCCATGACATATTCGTTCCGATATTAAACCGTTTCCATTCCAGATCGAATACCCCCTTTACGGAATGTTTCTGGCGATATTTTAAATACTTGCTGTCATTCGATTTCGAACGCATCGCCATTAAGTCATCATTCGCTTCCTCCTCCGCGTTCCGTGAATCCACGTCCATATCGATCGGATTCGTATAAACATACCCCAAAGTATATGCCAGACGAGTATCACGGTTAAACTCATACACACCCGAGGTAGACAAATCTACCCCATAAATCTCCGCCCGGCCTACGTTCGTGAACTGAGCGCCGATTCCTAAGCCGTCGCCGCTAGAGAACGCATTGAACAACTTGGAAAGCCCATCGATATAATCGAAGGTCTTATTATTAAACAGGCCGAAACGGAACTCGATCATATCCTTGTAACGGGTATAAAAGCCGGCCACATCGACAAAGCCCTTCAAATTGCCGAACTTATAGCCTTGCTTGAAACCAAGTTCGGCATTATAACCTTGCTCCGCTTTCAATTCAGCGTTCGGGAAAGCTCCCACACCTCCGATATCCTTCAGGATAAACTTCTCCGTAACGGATGGATAACGGTATCCCTGTCCGAAAGATGCCCGGATAAAACTATACTCACCCAACTCATAATTCAAGCCTCCACGGAAAACAGGTTTTATCGGAACCTTCGCCCCGAAAATCTTCGTCTCCGCTTCCCTGTAGAAATCATCGACCCGGTAATACTCCAGACGAACACCGACCGAGACGTTCAAACGATCGATAAATTTATGATCATATTGCAGGAAGGTAGCCACATTATCGCTACTATGCTGCCCGGTCACTTTCGAATCCGCATGAATACGCTCATAAGTACCTCCAACCGTGAGTTGTGAATGATCGAACTTCTTGCTGAATTGGTAATCCAGATTATAGGAATAAGTATGATCCGTAGCCTCCGGCGCCTTTTTCTCCACCGGCTTCATGGCATCTACCAACCAAGCCCCGACGTTATTCTTATCGGGTAGCGGAGTACGTCCCATCACCCAAGAAATCAAGTCCATATAATCCGCCGAGGTAGCTGTCGGAAAAAAATGATTTCCCAGCTTGCCCAATTCACCCATCAATCCGCTCACCTTCCCGTTCATCACCTCCGGCAAATACGGTAAGAAGGTCGGCAATAACTCGGTTTGCCAGTTTTGCGCCATATTGATAATCTCCGGAACAGATGAGATATCAAAACCCATATTATTCGTTATGTCAAAAAGAGACTTATCCGTGGTATGCGTGATGATACGGCTTCCCCGATGGAAGAAACGCCCCTTGAAACGATGAGTCGTCCCTTTTTCCGAATTCGTATAATTCAAGAAGGGATCTATATAAAATGTATTCTCACGGCGTCCCATATTCGCCAGCGGAGATTGAATATAGGGTTCCTCCGGAGAACGCCAGATAAAGAAACCTGTATAATCGTTATACAAGTAATTCACGTTCACACCATAGTTCAACCCTTGTACCCGGGGATCGTGATACGTAAGATTCCCACCGACCCGGACACGGCGGTTGTAATTATCCTGCCGATACCCGTCGTCCAAGAATGTATTAGCCCCCACTGTCAAATCAAAATTCTTGATCCTACGGGAATGAGAGAGATCCAAGCCTCCATATAAAGGCGTCCCGTCTTGGCGTGGCTTCCCATACAATCCTCCTTGTACGTTCACCTGTGTTACCGGATCTAATCCGGGGCGTTTCGTTTTCACGTGAATCAAACCATTCAACGCAGAAGAGCCATATAATACGGAAGAGGCCCCTTTCAGTACCTCTACTTGATCGACGTTCTCCATCGGGATCATATTCCAGTTTATCTCGCCGGAACCCGGAGTTAATACCGACATCCCGTCCACCAGAATCAAGCAACGGCTACCCACGCCATAGGTCCATCCCGTACCACCGCGTACGGAAGGTTGCCGGTCCGTTACGTCCACTCCGGAGATATTCTTCAGTACATCCGTTAAATCTTTCGGAGACTGACGAGTGATATCTTTCGCTTTCAACAATTCCATAGAGACGGTAATATCGCTTAGCTTTTGCTCATAACGCCCGACGCTCACGACTACCTCGTCCATCAAGTTTGAGTTTGTTCGTAAGGATACGTCACGTGTCAAGAACTCTCCCGGATCTACTTTCACGGGAACGCTCAACGTTTCATATCCCAGATAGCTAAAAGTCAATACAGCGTCGCCATCCGTCACTTTCAGCTCATAATAACCGTTTATATCAGACACAGTTCCTCTCGTACCCCCTTTGTCCTTATAAAAAACGTTTACCCCGGCTAAAGCTTCCTTGCTCTCCGCATCCTTAATATACCCTTTCACGTCTTGGCCGAAAGAGGCTTGGGTTATCAAGAGAAGAAATAATATCAATTTGTAAGTATTCTTCATATCCAAATTATATTTCGCACAAATATAAAGGTTTATTCCATACCGCTAGACAGGTATTTAAAAACAGACCAAGAAGTCCTGTAAATAGACTATACTCTTTTTATTGCGCTAAGGAGAACCGTAAACTAATACCATAGTTTGAGTTCGAAGTCGGGTAAGATGAGGTGGACACGATCGGCTCATTGATCTGTAAATCATAGAACGCTCTCAATGTCAAGGCACGACTTAATCCGTAATCCGCAGAGAACTGGATGGTCTTGGCGATATTCCCGCTGGTAGCCTGCGTAAACTGATCCTCTATCTTACGGATCAACGATTGCATTTTACGGTAAGAGAAATCTAAGCGGATCGTAAGATCATTACTGAAGTCCCGTGTCTTTTTCATTTTCAACACCTTGTTAAACTCAGTCAACTTATATCCTACTCCTATCACGAATTCGTTGGAAAGCGCTTCCACCAATTGGTAAGAGGAAATATTCAGGCTTAAGTTACGAGTCTTGCGCAACTCAAACTTACCGGTTATATTATTCAATAAAGTAGCGTCTACACCAAACAACGGGCTGAATCCTTCCGTGATACTCACGGCCGCTATATCATAAGGAGACGATGGCGTAGGATTACCGGTTTGGATATCACGGATATATCCCAAACCATCCTGCCCGGCATCTACCCAATCCAAGAAGGAGGAAAACGCACCTACGCTATAGGAACAACGATATTGATGACTCAACATCATGCTCTTAAAGTATTTGCGGATAACCGGTATACGGATCAAGCCATCATACGTAACACGCCAGTTCGGTAGCAGACTCTTAATGGACGGGAAGGCTGACAGACCTACCTTATTTGGGTCCTTGCCTGTATAAGCCGCCAAGAAAGCAGGTACCAATACCTCCATGGAATTCAGACTTACACCTCCCCCTACGGCTGGATCATAAGGTTTTCCCGCTAAAGCATGCCCCGCCATAAAACCGGAACTCGGATAAACCGTACCGGAATATGTATCCGCCAAGCGCTGGGCGATCACGCTACGGTGAGCGATAAATTTATCGAACGCTTTCGAGGAATAACCATTATTAGCGTTTCCGCTGCCGCCGAAAGCGCTCCCCAAGGCAATCGTCGTCATCGTAAAGCTACCTCCCATCTGCTCGGGCATACCGTCTTGCATATAATAGATATCGGTACTACGGGTATCTACCCGGTTTGCGTTCAAATCAATCTTCAAGCCGGCTATAGGTTCTAGATTCGCACGGATCGTAAGATTCTTCGCGCTATTGATCATGGCGGGCGTCGTCATATTCTCATTCTTTACCAACCAGCCCCTCTCGTCCGCCTCATCGATAAAGCTCCTTCTTACCGCTCCAAAGGCAAAACCGAGTCCCGGAGCCAAAGTTCCCGTACGCCGTTGTCCGAACATATCGCCAACCTCCGGAGCGTAACCACTCAACATCATACCGTCTATCAACGAGTACTGCACGTTTACCCGGCGCAGCATCATCAAGAAACGACTGCCATATTCCGCTACTTTCGTCAAGGTTCCTTCCAAAGGTTGCGGGCCGGGCACGATCGTCAACTTCAAATGAGCCGTATCTTTATTCAAGATCATGACTTGGGCATAATTGATCGGCTTATATTTAATTGAATAGACCTTCCCATCCGCTCCACGTGCCGTGATACGAACCTTCTTCGTAAACATTCCATGCTGCACGATCGTTCCACTATCCGGGCTCAATTGAATCTCTTTCTCTAGTTTCACCTCTTTCTTCTTTTTCTCCGGTTGACGAGCGCTTACCCGGGAAGAGGCCATAAATTTCTGGTTGATCTTCTTCAGATATTTATTCTTATTGTACAATGACTGCAAATTGAAACTACCCTGCCAGTCAAATTGACGTTGGTTCTTTATTATATTACCCTGTTCCAACTCAATACTAGCGACATTGGCTCCACGATCCCAGTTGTACGTGGCATTATAAGTCAATGAACTATTTACCCAGTCTAATGCCGGTATGAATTGCAATGGCATATTCCAAGTGACATTAAACGTTTGGTCATATTTCAAAGGAGTACCCAAATCACGGATACTTTGCTTCACGGAATCCTTCCATACCTGATAATCATCCGGATTCAATTTCTTATTCACTTGAACATTCGGTTCCTCGATACGGGCATTCGTACCGGAAGTAAACGTCATGCTCAGATTATTCGTAAAGTCCCAACGTAAACTGAAGGCACGGTCCCACAAGAAACTGTGACTGAATGAGAGCAACTGGTTACCTCCATCCGTAGAACTTGTCAAATCCCTTAGCTTAATCTCATAGTAATTCCGCATCATCGCTGTCTGGAAACTAATATTCGACGGAACGTAATTCAGTCCGAATTGCTTGATATATTTCGTATATCCATTATTCTTCTTCAACTTCTCGAAGGGTCGGAACGGTTTCACGTAAGGCGTATAATTATAAGCGAAATTACCCCGGTAATCCTTGGTTGTCTCATATTCGGTCTCCGGATTCTTCTTACTGTTCTGGCTATAAGAGTAACCTAACGAGAAGTTAGCCGGATCATACGGCATCGGATTCTTACTACGGATATCCACCTTTACGTTATTGAAAGATACACTCTTAATCGTGGTCTGGTCCAAAGAATAACTCTTGATAGAGTCTTTCTCGGCTTGGGTCTCTACCGCATCCAAAGCGTCCGAAAGCTTAATATCCTCATTCAACGGATCATACTCAGGAGTTGTAGTCTCTTTCGAATAAGCATAGTAAAAAGGTATGCTAACCTTTGCTTTCTCAGGGAACAACTTACCCAACTCAATCGAGGTCGCCACACTATATTGCGAATAATCATCCATCCGACGTTCGGCCAGCGACTGATCCAACGCACCGAAACCAGCGGTTTCCATTCGTCCACTTACATTGACTGTACCCAAATCTGATAAAGCGACGTTCAGATTCGCATTAGCGGCCCAACCGCCTTTCTCATCGAAATCGGTCATACGAAGTTCGTTTACCCAGACCTCACCGCTCTTGATATCACCCGTATTATTACGTACGCCGATCATGATCACTTTCACCTCCGCTAAGCTAGGGTTACCGATGATACTGATTTTATTACGCGTATTATCCGGATCATTTTTCGAATAAACCTTTTGGTAGCTTATATTTCCCTGTCCTTGACGTTTCAATTTATTTCGCTCCAACTTCAAGTCGGTTAGAGTCTCCAGTTTAAAATTCAAGGTATTATTTAAAGGCCATACTTTTTCTTGATCCGCGCTATTGTTCGTATTATAAAGAATAGTACTATGGGGAGTCAGATCCAAAGGCACCTCATACTCATAATAATTATTCTTATAGTCAGAACCTAAACGAATAAATACAGAGAAATCACCATTCGACAAAGTCTTGCTCTCATCAATCGGCGCTTCCGCATGAGCGAACATTTGTAATCGTTTATACCGGCGAAGGTCATAAGCGGTAGATTTATAAACCGCACGTGCATCCGCAGGAGATAAATCCGTTATCTTCATAGACAATGCCTGCTCGTTCTGTTGAAGCAACTGAGGCTGACTGGAATCGAACATACGGCTGATACCCGGAGGCAACACATAGTTGACCGGCTGACGCTGCCCGTTCTCCTCTATATTTACAGAAGATACGACGATCTGTCCATCAGACTTTGGCGGAATAAGAGGATTTGACAAATCCTGCGTATAAGTACGCCAATCACCACGAACCAATTCCAAGGTACCGAAACGCAGAACCGTAGACTTACGGAATCCTGTCATATACATACGCATGAAACGGACTGTCTTGAAATCCCGGATCGCTCCAACCCTCTTCTCATAATCTTTAATAGGAATCTTAAATAGATACCATTTTACTTTCTCCTTATCACCATTCATTAAGGTTACTTCCGGAGTACGCTCATCGACGATGTTGTTTACACCGACCTGCAAATCTTTTGGACGGAGAGAGATCTTGTACTCAAAATATTTCTCTGTCTCATTCAACGTATTATCGCCATTGATATCTTCCACATCCGGTGTACTCTTTCCGGCTGTAGCATATCTTTGATCGGATTCTTGTGAGTTTCCCTCTGTACCGTTATATCGTTTATAGCGAGATAAGATATCCAACTCCTTAGCATCGTAATCATCCCCACGGAAATAGTGATAATTATCCCCGGCAGGATCGTTAAAAGGAGAAAACGGATCATCCATCATCTTAGAGATTGTCTCACCGGATAGTTTCGCCCTCAATTTATTCAAATAATCCGCATACGTAGGGAAAATTTGCTCTTCCTCCGTAGAAAGACCGTTCAAACCGACATCTTGCAGCTCACGATTTTGGGCATCAAACGCATATCCCGTACTTTGCGTGCGAGGCACCTTACCCCAAACAGTCGTATCAACTTTCGACATATCACCGTCCACGGGCATACCATTCTCAAAGAATTTCCGCTCATCTTTCAAGATATCCTCGGAAATCTCACCCAAGTTAAAGTATAGGTCACCACCCTCGGCTGTCTCGTCCTCAAGATACGGGTCTAAAAGCCAGAATTCGATATATTCATAATTGGCAGATTCTAAATCGCTAGGCTCGATCTTACGCATTACACCGCCCCAACGTTTTTCCGGATTACCCAACGTACCGTCCGAGTTTACATTTTCCGCATCTAGGTTATACGGACCACGCTCATTCGGGTAAAAAGCGAGGTTCAATACGGGCAAAGTCGTATTATCATTGGTTCCCAACTCTTTATTCGGGAAGATCTCTTTATAACTGACTCCACGGGTGTAATGATTCGATAAATCATCATTCGTAAGATGTCGAGGGCGGGAAGAGGAACTCTTCCGTGTGAAGATTCCGTCTACCGTATACCAAGCCAACAAAGCTCTGTTTTTACCATAAGCGATATCATTCACTTTTTCCGCTTCCGGAAATTTAGGATTCGAATCTTCATAGGGGGTACTCGCCAAGTTCCAAGCATACGGGTTCAAAAGATCCATACCACTTTGTGTAGACTCGAAGTCATCCAAATAAGAGTAACCACCCGTATATTGATTCTCATAATGTCCCGCTATTAAATGAGCGAATTCCGCATTGAATGAGATTTGGCTAGGTTTGGTCAATGTCAACAAGGGTAACTTATCAAATACGTTTGTCAACCACTGGCTCTCGGCTTTATAAGAGGTATTCAAGCCCCATAAAGTATTCTTTATAGACTCATCTCCCAAAGTGGTTTTTACCGTAAGAGGCATTTCCGACATATGCATAACCGTGGCACCGACCATGAAGTCCTTATTGAACTGGTAATTCAAGTCTAACCCGATCATCGTCTTTCGCTGCATATTAAAAGTAGACTGGTTCTCCAGAGATACGCTAACGGGTGTCCCACTCGATATGATGCTCTCATTCAAGATCGTCACACGTCCTAAACTGTAATCTACCGTATAATCCACATTCTCGGTCAGTGTAGCTCCTCCTGCCGTGACACGTACGGATCCACGGGCCACGTTAGTAGCTCCCAAGTCGATCTCCGAACCCGACGAGGCTTTATACTCACCACTTAAAAGAAATTTATTTTTCTCGGCGATCTGGCGGGCAACGGTTAATGTCGAGTCATACAACTCTTGGAATACATATTTACTGGCATAGGCATTACCTACCTTTTCCCGTAATTTCGAGCCGAAAGGTTGTACACAAGGGAATATAATCTTACCGGTCTCCGCCTGTATCGTATAACCGTCAATAAAATCGAAGAAACCATCCGGATTCGGATTGTCATAGGTATCCAAGCGATCCAGCCCTAATACCCGAATCAAGATTTGATTCGCACAATTACCTTCCGGAAGATAGTTTACATACGTACCGGTAGAATCGCTCTGGTAGGTAACGTTCAACTTAAACTTCTCTTTCTGCACCGAATAAGCACCCAATGAGTATACGTTCTTCATCATCAAGTCCCAGAACATCATATCCGGCGACATCGTGATACCCTTTAGCAACTTCACATAAATACAGTCGCTCGTATTCTCTTTATTATCCGTAGAGAACTCACCGACTTGATAGGTCTTGCCATTATAGATAAAACTAAAAGCGACACCCAATACCTCATCAGCCTGTAACTGAGTCCTCAAAGAAATATAACCCAATTTCTTGTTTAATGTATACTCAGATGACTCTAGCAAACGGGCACTCTCGATTTTTTCAAAATCCCGTCCTCCCTCCATGGAGCCTTTCAACGCATCATTAACCATACTTATCTTTCGGGCATCCGTAAATTGAGTGGTTAAAGTCGTATATAAATTGTTTGCGGAATTATTCGGACGTCTGTCCGTTCCGGAAGGCATCACCAACGCAGTATTACCGATATTACGAGATTCATTTTCTCCCAAATCGGTGAAAGCTACGATATTGCGGGACTGGTCATAATTACCTCGTTTATTGGTCACCCACACTTCTATCTTAGAGATCTCGATACCGGAGGTGACGGTAGGCAAAGACTCCATAAACTTATCGTAGTTATCATAGAAATAATGGCCCAAGAAGAAGTGACGGTTCTCGTCGTATTCATCCACCTTGATCTCAAAGGGCTTCGTCTGCACGCCCCCTTTTGAGCTAACCGTCTTGGATTCAGATTCCTGCTGGGCAAACAAGGCGTTCACTCGCAACTTACCAAATTGTAAATCCGCTTTCATACCAAATAAAGCCGCACCTCCATTAATCAAGGAATTGCTGGTATTCATGCTCACGTTACCGGCTTCTAACGACTTGATAATCTCATCCTCCTCGCCTGTATACGCCAATTTCAATTTTTTGGAATCGAAATCAAAAGAGGTCTCGGTATTGTAATTCATTCCGAAATTCACCTTGCTACCCACCGAGGCTTGTACATTCAACTGCACACTCTCGTCAAAATTGAAGAAAGTACGTTTACGGGAACGCTCCGGAAGAGAAGGATCATTATTCTTATTCGTCTTCAATCCCATCGTGATCTCGGCCGAACCTTGTGTTCTTACACGTACTCCACCGGGGCCGAAAATACGTTCCGCCGCACCGATATTAAACTGCATATCGGTTAAGTTAAACTGTTTATTCGTAGCTTTTTGGAATTCTTCCTCGTTCTTTTGGCGGAAATAGGAACGAAGTGATTGTTGCATAGAATAATCTTGGTATTCCGCTGGGGTTAAACTCATCGGCGTACCAATCTCCATATCGCCTAATTTCGTACGAACAATATACGTATTCGTCTTTAAATCATACTCAATCGTAGTCTTGACATTCTCCGGATCACGCAAATCGGCAGGTGATTGTTTCACGATATCTTGATATTCCTCCGGTGTAGTTTTAGCTACCGGATAACGGGGAGGAATCGTATCCTCCGGAGCTTCCAGCAACTCCAATTCCGGCAAAGATGATGTATACGCAAGGTAATCAGCATTCAGCGAATACAAGCCGACACCAAACAATAATACAACGATCCATATGGAATATTTCAGTATTCGTTTTCTCATTTTCTCATTTAATTGTCAATTGTTAATCGTTAATCCTCAATTGTCAATTATCAAAGCATTCTAAGCGCAGTTTTAATTACTTGTTCCACAGCTAAAGTGGGCGAGCCTTTCAAAATAGCGGATACCGCTTTTTGCGAAGCCGCTTTCTGGAAACCTAACATAACCAATGCGGCTACGGCCTCCTCGGTTACCGCTCCATTAGAGACTGATGCCTCCGGCAAGTTTCCGGCCATACTCTCCATAGGTTTCACCTTATTTTTCAAATCTACCAAGATACGCTGGGCCGTCTTCAAACCAATCCCTTTCACGGCAGTCAATGCGGCCTCATTCTTCGAACCGATCACTTGAACCAATTCGGATGGCGGTAGAGAAGAAAGGATCATGCGTGCGGTATTCGGTCCCACTCCAGAAACGGAAGTAAGCAAAAGGAACAACTCCCTTTCGATTTTCTCGGCAAAGCCAAATAGTAAATGAGCATCTTCCCGGATTACCTCATATATATATATTTTTCCGGTAGTCTTGTTCCCAAACGCACTATATGTATTCAAGGATATATTCAGCTCGTAGCCTATACCACCACACTCCAAAATCATACGTGTAGGTGTAAGTTCCACGATTTCACCCTTTATATATTCTATCATCTATATATCTTTTTAATATTCCGTACCTAATTATAACGCAAAATTAATCAAAAACGTATATCGGGTTACCATTCTTTTCCCGGATAAGGAACCTTAAAGGTTTCAAAACAACCCCGATCCTGCAATGTCACATAACATTGACGATGATCAGGTCCTCCAAATGTTAAGTTAGACGGCTGTTTTCCTGTCAATTGAATCTCTTCAACTAAATCTCCTTGCGGATTTAACAAAGCTATAGTGCCCTTATCATAACGGCAAATATAAAGATTTCCTTTCTCGTCACACTTCATACCATCCATACCGTACCCCTCAAAAGTATGAAATAGACGTTTATTCCTTAAAGTACCATCCGGGCATATATCATATACCCAGACTTTTAATTGGGCAGATTCATTAACGTACAAGCGTTTACCATCCTCACTCACAGCGATGCCATTAGTCGTTCCCATATTCGTCTCCAATAAGGAGACTTTCGCATCCGGGGTAATCAACCAAAGTTGGCCTTTTTGATTCGGCCAATCCGGGTCACTCGCATACATATTTCCATTGGGGGCAAATACAATATCGTTTGGTTGATTCATCTTTGGCTCATGAGCGAATACGCTGATCTTCTTAGATTTCATATCCACTTTTAAGATATTATGCCCTGTATAATCCGCCACGTACATATTTCCATCTTTCCCGAAGCGGATACTATTCCCGGTAGATCCTTCCGGCAAAACGAGAAAACAGCCATGGCTACCATCTGGGCGTACAATACCGATCGTCCCTTCTTTCTTATAATTTACGGCATATAAATTTCCTTCGCTATCTACAGCCGGACCTTCTATTCCGGAAGTAAATGTGTGCTCTGGCATCCAACCCGTTGCTTTCAATACATTCTGGGCATTTAAAGAAATCCCACAATACAGAATACCACACAGCAGACTAGCAATGACCTGTATACTTTTCATTTTCAATAATTTTACTGTTTCCAAAAACCGGGGACTAATATCGTTAATACCGTAAATATCTCCAGACGTCCTGTTAACATCAAAAAAGACAGAAACCATTTCGACACCGTGGGAACATCCGCAAAATTACTTACCGGACCAAGCGTTCCCAAGCCGGGCCCTACGTTACTTATAGCAGAAACAGCGGCACCAATCGCCTCCGAAAATCCCATCCCATCCAAAGATAAAGCCAAACAACTCACCACGATTAACGTAATATAAGCGAACACAAAAGCTAACACACGGTGTACGATATCACCAGATACGACATGCCCGTTCATTCGTACTGGAATCACCGCATGGGGATGTGTCTGTTTCTTAAATTCATTGGAGAGATTCTTCGTTAAAATAACGAAGCGTCCCATCTTCAAGCCACCGCAAGTAGATCCGGCGCATCCACAAATAAACATCAAGATCAATGCGATAAACCAGAAAAACGGTCCCCAAGGAATATAGTCATCCGTAGCGAATCCACAGGTAGAAACCAAGGTCACCACTTGGAAAGCCGCCTTACGGAACGCATTCTCTACATCCGAGGCGAATCCAAGGTACAAGATCCACACCATGACAACGATAATAGCGCTTAAAACAAAAAAGAAAAACCAGCGAAACTCCTCATCTTTAATCAATTTCTTCACATTTCCATTAAAACAGAAATAAACCAATGTCATATTGGTAGCTCCGATAAACATGAAAATAGTTATTACATACTCTATATAAGAGGAATTCCAATAAGCGATACTTGCGTTTTTGGTTGAATATCCACCAGTAGATATAGCCGTGAACGCATGATTTACCGCATCATACAAATTCATCGGACCAGCCCATAAAAGGCCGACTAAAAAAAGTGTCAGAAAAACATACACCCCCCACAGGCGTTTAGCGACTTGCGTAATACGAGGACGAAAACGTTCATGGGTTATACCGGGCGTTTCGGCATCAAACATCTGCGAGGCACCACCTCCGAAAATAGGCATCAAAGCCACGGTGAATACGACCATACCGATACCTCCCTGCCACTGTGTAAGACTCCGCCAGAATAAGATACCTTTAGGCAACGCCTCTATATTCGTTAAAATAGTAGAGCCTGTAGTCGTAAATCCGGACATGGTCTCGAAAAAGGCATCGGTCACATTATCTATATATCCTCCTATATAGAATGGTAACATTCCAAATAAAGAGAATAAAATCCATGTCAATGTCACGATCAACATTCCTTCCCGCCGGCCGGCCGAGTGTTCATTCGCCTTAAAGCCCATAGAGTAGAACAAAAAACCGGTCCCGAATAAGATTCCGCTTGAAATAAGAAGCGGATATACATCACTCCCCCGATAAAGGAAGGCTACGACGGTAGCGGCCAGCATAAAAAAAGTCTCAAGGATGAACATCACCCCTAGCATCTTCACTATAAAACGTACGTTCAACATAACTATCAACTAGTTAAAGTAGTCCTCCAGCTTACGCATAGCCGTATCCAAGCAGAATACGACAACATGATCGTATGCCTGTATCTGAGTATCACCCTTGATCATCATAGGTTCACCGTCGCGAATCAACCCACCGAGAGTCATATCTTTCGGCAGACGGAGATCCTTGACTTGTTTCTTGGTAATCTTTGAATCCGGTCGAGCCACCAACTCCGCCACATCCGCATTCGCAAAGGTCAAACATTTCACGTTAGAGACATCCGCATCCAGAAGAAATTGATAGATATGGCTAGCCGCTATCAGCTTTTTGTTGATAACCGAACCGATGTCCATACTTTCCGCCAATTGGATATAATCAATATTCTCAATCTTAGCGATTGTCTTAAACACACCTAAACGCTTAGCGGCCAGACATGCCAATATATTCGTGCTGGAATTTTCCGTCAAAGCTATAAAAGTCTGCGCATCCTTGATGCCTTCTTGCATCAACAAATCAGTATCACGGCCGTCTCCGTTTATAATCAAGACATTACTAGGCACTACCTCAGCGATTCGATGACTTTTCTCTTTATTAGCCTCAATTACTTTTACCCGGATGTTATTAGGTAAATATTGGCAAGCACGGATAGCGATACGGCTTCCTCCCATAATAATAACCTTCTTTACTTCCGGATCTTTCTTTCCGGCCAGTAAGCGCACATCCTCTATATGAGATCGGGTCGTCGTAAAGAATACGATGTCACCAGACTCTATCCGGTCCGTACCACGGGGGATTATCGTCTCGTTCTTTCGCTTAATAGCGACAATATGATATAGCTTCTGCTCATTTAGCAATTCGGCCAATACCCGGTTCACCAAACGGGAATTATCCCGAACTTTAACACCTATCAGAATTAAAGCTCCACCAAACAGCTCCCAATATTGGCGTGTCCACGGACGGCGTACAGCTGTCACGATCTCCTTAGCCGCCAACATCTCAGGATAAATCATCGAGTTGATTCCCAGTTTCTCGAACAGCTCTTTATTTTTAGGCAATAAATATTCGTAATTATTGATTCGGGCCAACGTACGATGCGCTCCTAGATTATGAGCCAACATACAAGCCGTCACATTGGTAGTCTCCTCGGGAGTAACACTTACGAACAAGTCCGCTTTCTTGATCCCCGCCTCCTCCAAATCTCTAAGCGAGGTCGGATTCCCGACCATAGGGAGAATCTCCATGCTAGATTTTGAGAAATTCAGCCGTTCCTCATTCGGATCCATCAAAATGATGTCCTGATTCTCTTGAGATAACATTTTCGCTAAATGTGTACCTACTTCTCCCGCACCGGCTATGACAATTTTCATATTTTATTAATTGACAATAATCAATTCTCCTTTTTCAACTGTTTCGCAATGCTCTCGGCATCCATACCACATAATTGATACAGTTCCGGTATAGAACCATGCTCGATAAACGCATCCGGCACTCCGATACGCTTTACATGAGGCGTATAGCCATTGTCTGCCATAAACTCAAGGACAGCGCTACCAAAACCTCCTTTTATCACTCCATTCTCTACCGTAATAATACGGTTATATTTCTGCCCGATCTCATGCAACAGCTCCTCATCCAACGGTTTCAAGTAGATCATATCGTAGTGGGCTATCGATACCCCCGCTTCTTTCACCATCTCGATGGCTTTGATCACCTCGTTTCCGATCGGTCCGATAGAAAGTACGGCGATATCATCCCCGTCACGCAACTTTTTCCCTTTTCCTATAGGCAATACTTGCATCTCGTTACGCCAATCTTTCATCTCCCCCTTACCTCTAGGGTAACGGATTACGAACGGGCCATCAAAAGCGGCATAGCCTGTATACATCAAATTCCGTAAATCCAACTCATTCAATGGGGAAGCGATTACCAAATTCGGTATCGGACGAAGATATGCTAAATCAAACACGCCATGATGTGTAGCTCCATCCTCTCCCACTAATCCCGCACGATCCAGACAGATCACCATATGTAGTTTTTGCAAAGCTACATCATGGATAACCATATCATACGCACGCTGCATAAACGAAGAATACACGTTGCAGAAAGGTATCATTCCCTCCTTAGCTAATCCGGCAGAGAAAGTTACGGAATGTCCTTCCGCAATTCCCACATCAAACGCACGATCCGGGAAGGCTTTCATCATATAAGTCATCGAGCAGCCGGAAGGCATAGCCGGAGTTACGCCTACAATACGCTCATCTTTCTCCGCAAGCTCTACCAATGTATGACCGAACACGTCTTGATATAATTGAGGTTCATCTAATTTACGAACGATAATACGCTGGCCGGTTTCCTTATTGAACTTTCCGGGAGCATGCCATTCCGTAGCGGACTCTTCCGCAGGTTTAAAGCCTTTTCCTTTTTTCGTTTTGATATGCAACAGCTTAGGGCCTTGCATATCTTTTATATCATTCAATACCTTCACCAGATAATTTACATCATGCCCATCCACCGGACCGAAGTAACGGATGCTGAAGCCTTCAAATAAATTATGTTGCTGGGTAAGCAATGCTTTAAGGCTATTGTTAAAACGTAAGATGTTTTCCCGGCGATCGTTATTGATGAGCTTGATCTTCTTTAAGCCTCGATACACATCGTATCTCATTTTATTATAGGCTTGACTCGTCGTTATATCCACTAAATACTGGCTAAGACCACCTACGCTATGATCTATCGCCATATCGTTATCATTCAGGATAATCAACAAATTATTAGGGTTGGCAGACGCATTATTCAACCCCTCGAAGGCGAGTCCTCCGGTCATAGCGCCATCCCCGATCACAGCGATCACATGGCGATCCAGTTCCTTCTTCAAGGCCGAGGCTACCGACATACCCATCGCCGCAGAGATTGAATTTGAGGCGTGTCCGGCGATAAAAGCGTCATACTCACTTTCCGCAGGATTAGGGAATCCGCTAATTCCTTTAAACTTACGGAGCGTATGGAAAATATCTTTCCTTCCTGTAAGTATTTTATGTCCGTAAGCTTGATGCCCGACATCCCAGACAATACGGTCATAGGGGGTATTGAATACATAATGAAGGGCGACTGTCAGCTCTACCGTACCAAGGCTTGCACCTAGGTGACCGGGATTCTCAGACAAAACATCGATAATATATTGACGCAAATCGGCACATACCTGCTCCAACTTATCCTGTGACAAATGTCTCAGGTCTTCCGGAAAATGAATGCTATCCAATAGGTGTTCAACTTTGCTTTCAGCCATGTCTGCTAATTTTTCTGGCAAAAATACAGAATAAACGGCATATATAATAGTATTGTCCTGTCATTTCTTAGACAAGGGGAAAATCCATATTGATTTTAACAGCTAAATCCTATAAAATTTCATAGTTATGTTTTTTTTAAAACATAGTTATGAGTTGTGAATTTCATAACTATGAATTTTTCAAGTTATAATATAGTCATGAAATAACACCATTTGGAAATAAAAATAGCCCAACCACACCAAATTTGATCTCTTAAAAAGTACAATAAGTCTAATATTTCCAAACCATTACCTATACACCTAATAATCAACATACAATAAAATCGTATCTATCCAAGCTCCGATTAGTATCCATAGTATTTTGAATTTCTATTAATACTAATCGCTATTTCTATGAATAGTAAATCAGGCTACAATGGAGCCTATTTTCAAGAAATATACAATAAACAGAATGACTCCCGGCTGATTAATGATACGTTTAGCGGTAAAACATATACATAGATACGTTTTCAAGTAAAGATTCGTATTTGGTACAGTTGTCCAAATAAAAAAGAGCTGTGCTTCCCATTTTACCGAGAAGCTTAACAGCTCTTTCTTCTTACAAAACCTCTTAATTTTTTATTCCAAGGTAAAGCTACCGGTCAAGTGTCCCAACCGATGTAACAACACAACCTGATACTGGCCATTTGCTTCTCCCGCTAAAGAGAAAGAATAAGTTCCACCTGCCTCTGAAGAAACAACATCTTCATAGACTTTCACTCCTTCATCATTCATGACACATACGGTCAAGTTTGATAAAGCATCTTCAAAGCTCAAGGAAAGGATGTCTCCTTCGATTGATACTACTGGAGGACAGTTTGTATTAATAGAACGATAACGTTCGTCATCCCAAATGCCTTCTGTAGGGATAATATCAGCCAACAGAGGTTGTACTAGAAGCATTGCAAATAAAATTGCACAAAAGGTAAATTTGTTTACTTTTCTCATAATGATATGTGTATTAATTGTGCAACAAACATACACCTATCCTTAAAATAACAAGGACATATTTATTGCACAAAACATGCACAATTATATTTAAAACTCTCGGATAAACTTATCAAACTTCTCTGAAGAGCCTGTTTCTGAATGAATTTTCTCATAAAGACGTTTTCGGATCATTGAAACATTTGTTGGAGTCGTCACGATCAACATCGCAATAGTAACAGGAGGTACATTCGCTTTAACTAAGCAACTCACTCTCAATTCTGTTGTTGTCAATTTTGGAGCTACCCCGACCAAACGATGAGTAAAGTTATCATATGTTTCATCCAAACATTTAAATAACTCCTTCCAATCTTCAGGCTTAGGCCTCCATTCTTCTTTTACATGAAAACGATAATAAATATCAGAAACACAAAACTTCTCTATTAACAGCAGATTTTCAGTTTTGACACATTCTAAACTCTTATTCTCAGCTTCCAATTTAAGCTTTCTAAGAGCTATTAATTCTTTTTCTCTTTCTCCATGAGCTTCACAAGATCGCTGTAATTGAGCTTCCAAATCTGCTATTTTATTCTCGTTTTCTTCTATTCGAGTTTGATCTTCTTCCCGTTTTTTCTTCAACGCTACCAATTTTTCTTTATGCTCCTGCAAACGTATCCTTTTCTTTTTCAATTGTATATTTGCAAAAACAAAGACAAAAACAACAAGTAACAAACTAGCTATCACAAGCAGCCACATATAAAGATTATCTAACTTCATTTGTTCTAAAGAGATTTTAGCTTGTAATAATTTAGCTTCTGTTTGATGATAATCATACAGCCTCTCCATCTTTCTAATCGATTCTGTTTGTTTAATCATATTCATCGAATCTCTTAAAACTTCATATTGAATCTGGTTCTTTGCATATTCTTCCCAATGCTTTCTATCTTTCTCTAGTTCAGCCAAAAAATAATATGCTCCTGCACGAGTTTGCAACCTTGGACTAGCCACACAAATATTTAAATAATAGTATGCTGAATCAATTTTATTGGTTTTTTGATACAATTTACCAAATGCTAAATTTACAGGATCTAATACGGTCTTCTTCAAAGGGAAACATAAAGTAGACTTAAGGCACTCATATGCTTTAGAATAATCACCTTTGTTCATAAACAAATTCCCTAATTCTTTATAAATAGAAGGTTTGCTAGATTTATCACCTATAATCAAAGCCCTTTCATAATAAAAGATAGCACTATCATTCTCACTAAGAGCTGTAAAATTTCTTCCAAGATCCCTTAACACAAACGATTGCCCAATAGAATCTTTAAGTAACTCAAAGCTTCGCAATGATTTTTTCTGATAAAAAACCGCTTTTTCATATACTTCTTGATAGGTATAAAGCATCCCTATACTATTATATAAACGTCCAAGAAAAGCATAATCAGTAATCTCCATCTCATTTTGTAAAGCTTTCAAATAATAATCCTGCGCCCGTGGAGCATCTTTCAAATCATCAACAACACGTCCTCTATAATACCAAGCTTTTGCTTTTCTTTTCACATCATCTGTCTTATCAAAATATTCTGTAGCTATTGCAATTAATGAGTCTGACTCGTGCTTCTTATAAGTTTTATCTTCAGCTTCTGTCAAAAGCAGGTAGTACATAGCACGATCCTTTTCTGAAAGATCATTTACATCTTGTATTGTTGATAGCAATGTTAAAACGCTATCGGGATGTTGGGACATTATCTTTTCCGCATGTTCATATAGACCTGAGTGATGGCTACATGACATTAGTCCAGTAATAAAGAACAGAAAAAAGACGTATAGATTGTTTTTCATACTCTGTAACATTTTTATTTTCCACAAATGTAAGTAAAATCTCTAATCCTAAAAGTCTTGATTTTTACTGAATTAGACACATACAAGGATTTACGGGTATTTGTATTCCTCCATCTGTTTTGAAAATCAAAACGGATCAAACACCCCGCAAATAAGAAGTAAGTTTAAACTCTTTTACCTTTTAAATACACACAGAAGCACTAGAATACGCAGGATTACTCTAGTATTAGGGCAACAAAGACAACACAAGAGAGTGAATCTTGCCATTGCTGGCAACTACCTGCTCACCCGAAGCCCAGTTCTCTCCGCCATTGAAATCCGATATTTTTCCTCCGGCCTGCAATAGAATCAAGGCACCAGCAGCTACGTCCCAAGGGCCTAAAAAGGCCTCTATGCGGGCATCAAAACGTCCTGCTGCCACATAACACAGTTCAGCGGCGGCAGATCCCATCAAACGGGTACCTCCCGCAAAACCGTACAATCCATCAACCAAATGAGCGGCTACCGGACGATAAGCATCAGAGTTATAAGGGAAACCCAACGCAATGAAAGCGTTATCCAGTACTGAGACATCCGATACATGTATCTCATTCCCATCCAAGTAAGCCTTACCACCTTTCACTGCATAGAAACACTCGTCCCTACACACCTCATAGACTACTCCTAACAATAACTCCTTCCGATTTCTTAAAGCGATACTCACGCAATAAGGCGCGATATCATGAATATAGTTTGAAGTACCGTCCAATGGATCAATTACCCAACAATATTCCTCATCAGTCAAACTTCCAGAGCCTTCCTCCGCGATAAAACCAGCCTCGGGTAGCAAAGTAGACAAAGCCTCTATGATCTGTCGTTCCGATTCTTTATCCACATAAGATACATAGTTATGAGCACTTTTTTCCTCCACTAAGTTCCGGTCAAACTTTCGGCGTTCTTCTTTTAAGAATGTCGCAGAAGCACGAGCTATTTCTCGAACCTCCTTACACAAATAGGCTAAATCTAATTCCATACCGTTCATTTTATTTTGGCAAATGTAATGATTTCCATTTATAGTAATCTCATTTTAGCGACAAATGAGACCACATAGAAACGTAAAAATAATACCTATTACGAATTTGCCCTAAAACTCTGCCTTTAAGAAATATTATATTATCTTTGTGTTATGTTCAGCTAAAAAGATTGAGCTATGAAAACAATACATTATCTTTCAATCATCATCTTATCATTCAGCAGTCAAATACTTTTGGCACAGAATGATACTTTAGTCGGTGTATTGCGTGACATCAGCGATAAAATAATCAAACGCTATCCGGTCACGCTAGGCAGTCGGAATCCGATCACCGTGAAAACGAACAAACATGGCGTATTCACCATCCCGGGGGCTAACCTGAATGATACCTTGTTCGTCACTATTAAGAAAACAAGAAATGTAGTCAAAGTCCCGGTCAACGGATACAATTATATAACCATTACTTTAGAGAATAGCACATTCAACGCAGAGCGTAGTTTTGAACCGGATGAGGCCCTGAAAGAAATTATGGAAAGGGAACGAAACAAAATAGTAAGCTCAAGCGTTATGAATAAAGAAGAGATACAGAAAACCGGATGCCGTGATCTCTATTGCCTGCTACGAAGGATGAGTGGCATAACATTCGCCGATGGTTCCGTACGCATCCGTGCGAGCGTTTCCCTAAACAGTCCTAGTGACCCGCTAGTAGTGGTAGACGGTATACCGATGGACCTATCTGTTCTAAACACGATTCCCGTGGAAGATGTCTCGGAATTAAGAGTATTGAAAGACGCCGGTGAATACGGGGTAAGAGGCGCAAACGGAGCGATCGTCATAAAAACAGGCAAATAAACAAATAAGAAAAAGAGAAACGTATCAACATGAGAGTATGGATTAAACGGATAGGAGTGATATGCCTAATACCGATCGCATTGGTATTGTTACTCTCTATATTACTATATATACCTCCTTTCCAAAACTTCGCGGTACGGAAAGCGACCGAATACGCGGGAAAAGCGACTGGTATGCAGATCGGGATCGAGCAGATTAGGCTATCTTTCCCGTTAGACCTTACGGTTAAGGGTGTCGAGGTCGTAAATCCTCCCGCCGATACCTTGTTGAGTTTACAGAGCTTGACGGTACGGGTTCGTGCCCTTCCTCTTTTGCGGAAGCAAGTATTGGTAGAGGCGATCGACCTCCGGAACGTAAAGGTTAACACCGGGACTATGATTGAAGGTATGGAAATCAAAGGATTCTTGGGAAAGCTTTACCTGCACGCCGATCGTATAGACCTGTCCGAGGAGAAAGCTACATTTAATACCGTAGATTTATCCGATACCGCCATTACCCTTCTATTAAATGATTCAACCTCGAAAGAAGACACGACTTCCACACCTCTGAACTGGGTACTCAAGCTGGATAAAATTAGTTTGGACCGGGTAGCCTTCGCCCTACAAATGCCCTCGGATTCCTTACGCCTTACAGCTTTCGTAAATAAAGCCGGGCTAAATAACGGCCTCGTAGATCTTGGAGCGGAACAATATAAGGCGAGAAACTTTGACATAACGAATTCTACATTCTCTTATGACGGGAATTACGCGGCACCCGAGCAAGGACTCGATTTCTCCCATATCAGTTTAACGAACCTGAACACTTCTATCGATTCCATCTTATATCAAGGAAAAGAAATAAACGCCCACATCAAGGAATTCTTCGTGGAAGAACGTTCCGGCCTCAAGGTTTCGGCATTAGCAGGAAATGTCCGGAGTGACCATGAACAGATAGACGTACCGGACCTACTTCTCCAGACACCAAATTCCGAAGTGAGATTGACAGCGACTATCCCTTGGAGCTCCCTCGAGAACCATCCGCAAGGTAGCATGAAAGCCCTGTTAAACGCCTCGTTGGGGAAAGAGGATTTATTGATAGCGGCAGGTTCTCTTCCGGAGGATTTCAAGAAAGCCTACCCGGACAAGCCTCTCGCTATTACGGCTGGCGTAGAAGGCAACCTCTCCAGTATACGTATCATACAAGGCGATATCATGCTGCCGGGAGCGTTTCAGATGAACGTCACGGGTAGCATGGAGTCCGTGACGGATAGCATCCGGCGAACCGGTGAGATTCAGTTAAACGCTCGATCCGGTAATCTGGACTTTTTGCTGGCGATGCTTCCCGCCGCCCAACGGGATCAATTTGCCATTCCGGCAGGAATTCAGTTGAAGGGGGAAGCTACAGTCGCAAATCAAGAATACCGCACCGAGCTTGTTCTTACCCAAGATAAAGGTAAAGTAGGTCTGACCGCCCGCTATAATCCGGTAAAACTGGCTTATGAGGCTAATTTACGGATAGACAGTCTGGAACCTACTCATTTCATGCCCAAAGACTCTCTATTTTGGCTGACCGCCTCTGTTAAAGCAGAAGGCCGGGGCACAGACCCTTTCTCTGAACGTACATGGGCCAAACTGGACGGTAAGATATCGGATATACGCTATGGCGCCTCATCGGTATCAGACGTATCCATCGATGGCTCTCTGGAAAAGAACTTACTGAAAGTGGACTTGCTTAGCAAATACCCGTTGGCGAAAATGGATGTCTCCTTAAACGCGACCCTCCACAAGCACGAGGTGAAAGCGATGTTGATAGCGGATGTAGAGAACATGGATTTACAGGGTATGCACTTAATGGCAAATCCCTTCGCCACCTCTTTCCAGCTCTTCGCCGAGGCAGAAAGTAATCTGGATGAAGATAACACGATCGACGTTACGTTAGGAAACTGGGAGGTCGTCACCCCGAAACAAAGTTTCAAGCCGAAAACGCTGACCTTGCATGCCCGGACGGATATCGATACCACCCGTGTGTCTTTCCACGCCGGGGATTTAGGGATCATCCTCACGGGTAATGATTGCATACACCACATCACGGATAAGTTGACTAAGGTATCGAACGATGTCACCCTCCAATTGGAACGGGACTCGACAGTCAATCTGGAGATCCTTCGCCCGCTCCTCCCCGATATGTACCTCGAGGTACGGGCAGGACAGGACAATCCGATCTACAACTATCTCCAAACCTATTACGTAGATTTCAAGAGCATCGCCATGAACGCCTATACCTCACCGGAAACGGGTATACGCATGGATGCCTCCATTTACGATCTGGCACGGGATACGATGCAGATCGATACCATCCGGGCGGAGATGCACCAAGATTCGCTCGGACTACTCTATAGCGCCCAAGTGATCAAGAATAAATACAGGCAGCAACAACCTTTCAGCGCCGGGCTGGACGGGCAAATACGTTATGGCTTCGGCGACGCCCGCCTCTATTTCAAGGACGGGAAAGGCGAGACCGGCTTGTTGCTCGGAATCCGGGCCGATAAGATACAGAACGGGGTCAAGTTCCATCTCTTCCCCGATGACCCGATCATAGCGTTCCGCCCTTTCAAGCTGAACCCGGATAATTACGTCGTGGTACGCAGCATGAAGGATATCGAGGCGAACCTGCGACTCAGCGGAGATAATAACGCCGCCCTCTGGATACACTCCCAAGCGGAAAGTGACGAGATGGAGGAAGTCCACGCCGAGTTGAACCAGATCGACCTTGGGGTTATCTCCAACGCATTCAGTTATATCCCGCCGATGAAAGGTATATTGAACGCCGATTTCCAGTACGCTCCTTCCGACTCGGCCTTCATGGTCGTGGCGGATATGAACATTGATGATCTGTATTATGAGAACGAGCGGGTCGGCGAACTCATGTTCAACGCAGTCTATCTACCTTTAGAGCAGGGGAACCATCAAGTGGATATGCACCTTTTCCGGGACCGGAAAGAGGTGAGTGCCATTACCGCCTTATACCAGATGGGCGAGACCGACCATATCAGCGGTAATATAGAGTTCATGCACTTCCCCTTGGATATCGCCAACCCGTTCATCCCGGATGATATGGCGAAAATGGGCGGAGACCTCGATGGTACGCTCGCTATCAGCGGACAAAGCGATAAACCCATGGCCGAGGGATATCTGATTCTCGATACCGCCTCCGTTTATGTAGGCGCCGCAGGTTCTACCTTCCGTTTCGACGATAAGAAGATAGAGATAAAGAACAACCGAATCTTGTTCAACCAATATGGTATTTACGCATACAACAAGAATCCGTTTATCATCAACGGAGAAGTGGATTTCAACGATTTATCCCGCATGACCGCCAATCTTAAACTAACGGCGAATAACTTGCAACTGCTGAACGTTAAGAAAAACGAGGAAAGCCTTGTCTACGGAAAGCTGTTCGTCAACCTGAATTCTACCGTACGCGGGCCGTTGGATGCCTTGACCATGCGAGGGGACTTGCAGTTATTGGGCGGGACGAATATCACCTACGTGCTGAAAGACTCCCCGTTGACCGTGCAAGACCGTATGTCGGACATGGTAACCTTCACCTCTTTCACGGATACTTTACGTCGGCGCATGCCTCGTAAGCCCCCGTTGCCGATGGGAGGCATGGACATGTTGATGACGATCCACATCGATCCCGCCGTACAAGCGAACGTGGATTTAAGTCCCGACCAGTCCAACCATATCAATTTGGAGGGTGGCGGCGACCTTTCCTTCCAGTATACCCCGCAAGGCGATATGTTCTTGAACGGACGCTACACGCTGACGGGCGGAACCATCAAGTACTCCATCCCGGTCATCCCGCTGAAGGAGTTCAACGTACAGGAGGGTAGCTACGTGCAATGGACGGGCAACCCCATGGACCCGACCTTGAACCTTACGGCTACCGAGCGAGTCCGTACGTCCGTCACCCTAACCGGGCAATCATCGCCCCGCTTGGTAAATTTCGACGTAGGCATCGAACTGACCCAACAACTGGAGAACCTAGGGTTGCAATTTACCCTCACCGCCCCGGAAGACATGGCGATGCAAGAGGAACTAACCTCGAAAGGTCCGGAGGAACGGGCGAAGCTGGCTGTCAGCATGCTCGTGACCGGTATGTACCTCGGCGGTGGCGGTGGTGGCGGCAAGGTGAACATGAATATGGGAGACGCCTTGACCAGCTTCTTGCAAAGCGAGATCAACAACATCGCCGGAAGCGCCTTGAAGTCCGTGGATATCAGTTTCGGCATGGAGACATACGACGATAATGGCGACGCCGGAGGCGGTACCCGTACCGACTACTCCTTCCGCTTCGCCAAGCGATTCTATAATGACCGTATCCGTGTGGTTCTAGGCGGCCGTATCTCTACCGGCGAGAACATTAACAACGGGCAGGCGCAGCCGTTCATCGACAACGTATCCGTAGAATACCGGCTGGACAGCAGCGGTTCCCGATACGTCAAGCTCTTCCACGACAAGAACTACGAAAGCCTGCTGGAAGGCGAGATCACGGAGACCGGGGCCGGTATCGTGCTCCGCAAGAAAATGATGCACCTCAGGGAGTTATTCAACTTCAAGAAAACGAAAGTGAAACCCATAAATGATGAAAAGGAATGAAAAGCATTTTAATATATTTTAGGCGGGACGACTCCCTCGGGCGGGGGAGGGTGTCTCCCTCGGGCAGGGGAGAGTGTCTCCCTCGGGCAGGGGAGGATGTCTCCCTCGGGCGAGGGAGAGCGTCTAACCCGAGCGGGGGATGGCACGTCGCCACCGGGAGCATCCTCCTATCCGTACTTCTTCTCTCCTCTTGCTCCACCACGAAGAACCTTCCCGAGGGAGCGGTCCTATATACCGGTATCAAGAAAATAGAGGTGAAGAACGAGGATAAGACCAAACCCGGCGAAACCGCCTTGGAAGAGGTCGAGGCCGCCCTAGCCTATCCCCCCAACAACGCCTTGCTGGGAAGCTCCTCGATCCGGGTACCTTTTCCTTTCGGCCTGTGGGTCTACAACGCTTTCGTGAACAAGAAAGGGAAGGTCGGCAAGTGGATCTTCAACAAACTGGCGTCGAAACCGGTGCTGATCACCACCGTGAACCCGGATGTCCGCGTCAAGGTAGCCCGGAACCTATTGAACGAATACGGTTATTTCAACGGAGAGACTTCTTTCGAGGTCATACCCGATCCCAAGAATCCCCGGAAGGCGAAGCTGGAATACAGTGTCACCATGAACGATCCGTATACGCTGGACAGCATCCAATACGTCCATATCCGTCACCGTGCCGACTCATTGATCGATGCCACGATCGGCGATCGTATCCTCCACAAAGGAGAGAATTTCAATGTCGTCCAATTGCAAGCCGAGCGGGAACGCATCTCGTCCTTGCTCCGTAACAACGGATATTACTATTTCCGTCCCGATTTCATCACCTATCAAGCGGATACCTTGTTGAACCCCGGGAAAGTGGCCTTACGGGTGGCCCCGAAGGAAAGCCTGCCTCCCTCGGCCCTCCGCCCTTGGAAACTCGGGGATATATCCGTCTGGCTAAACGGCTACCAGAATGAGACTCCCACGGACTCGATCCGCTATAAGGACCTTACGATCCATTATGAGGGCAAGCTAAGGGTTCGCCCCTCGGTCATTTACAACCGTTTATATTTCAAGCCGGGGGAACTTTATAACCAGCGGGCGCAGGAACGGACGCAAACGGCCCTGTCCCGCTTGGGTATCTTCCGTTATGCCGAGTTGCAATATTCCCCCCGTGATACCATGCGCCGCCAAGATACGCTGGATCTGCGGATCAATACGGTCTACGATCTTCCATTGGACGGCGAGCTCGAGTTGAACGTTACCGCCAAGAGCAACGACCAAGTGGGTCCGGGCGCCATTTTCAGCGTGACCAAACGGAATGTCTTCGGAGGGGGCGAGACCTTCGGCGTGAAACTCCGCGGCTCTTACGAATGGCAGACCGGAAACAAGCTGGATGGTAGCAACTCCAAGATCAACAGTTATGAGTTAGGCTTGACTACCACGCTGACTTTCCCACGGGTATTGTTCCCTACATTCAGCAAACGGGACATGAATTTCCCGGCCAGCACCACCTTCCGCCTCTATGCGGACCAGATGAACCGGGCCCGTTTCTTCAAGTTGCTGGCATTCGGTGGTGACGCCTCGTATGAGTTCCAGCCTACCGCCACGTCTCATCATTCCATCACCCCTTTCAAGCTGACGTTCAACTTGCTCCAGCATACCACGCATGAGTTCGACAGCATTACCAACGTGAACAAGGCCCTAAAGAAGAGTTTGCAAAATCAATTCATCCCGGCCATGAACTATACCTATACCTATGATGATTCCCCGATTACCAGTCGCCGGAACCATCTTTGGTGGCAGGCATCCGTTACCCAAGCGGGCCTTGTCTTGGATGGGATTTATGCGTTAGCCGGGAAGAAATTCAATAAAGAGGATAAGGAATTACTCGGCAACCCCTTCGCCCAATTCATCAAGGGAACCGCCGAGATACGTTATAATTACGCCCTCGGGCATAAGCAATATCTCGTAGGCCGATTAATGGCCGGCGCTATTTATAGCTACGGCAACGCCCGTACCTCCCCTTATAACGAGCAATTCTACATCGGCGGAGCGAATAGCATCCGTGCCTTTACGATCCGCAGCATCGGTCCCGGACGCTACTACCAGAACAGCGACAACAATAAATACGCTTACATCGACCGTACGGGTGATCTTAAATTCGAGGCCAACCTCGAATACCGCTTCCCGATCCTTGGCGACCTGCATGGGGCCACTTTCCTCGACAGCGGTAACATCTGGCTGATCCGAAACGATCCGGATCGTCCCGGCGGACAACTGAAATGGGGTAGCTTCCTCAAGGATCTAGCCTTGGGAACCGGCTTCGGCCTGCGTTACGACCTCACCTTTATCGTCATCCGTTTCGACGTGGGTATCGGTCTGCATCTCCCTTACGATACCGGAAAGAAAGGCTATTACAATATCCCGAAATTCAAGGACGGCATGGGTTACCATTTCGCTATCGGATACCCCTTCTAGCTGTTCCATTCCTAGGATTCTGTGGTCTTATCCAAGGTATTTCATTTTCAATAGGTCAACCCTAATTGGAAATGAGATACTTTTGCGCTCTCATTTTAATAACAAACAGATTAATTAACGAACAGAATCATGAAGAAGATTTTTTACTTAATGTTGGTAGCCCTTACTGTGGGTATGTTCACCGCTTGCGACGACGATGATGAGAATACCCCTCAAATCAACAACCCGGAACCCAAGGAACAATGGGGCAAGACGCTTCGAGGCGACAATCAAACCCTACTGGCCTTTCCTGATATCTATGCCGATTATTGGGAATACACCTATTCTTACAAAGATAATCCAAACATCGGCCTTCGTTTGACTGGAAAGTTCCCGAAGTCACGCTTCTTCAACTTCACGGTTTATAACGACGAGACCCAAATAGACGTATCCAGCATTGAAGACGTAAATATCCAACCCGACGACAGCTCCATCAACCCTTATGTAAAGGAAACAGATGACTACGGAGCAAATGGCTATACGATTTACATCATTCCCGCTAACACCCCCGCCAGCGCACGTGCCTCGATGAAGAACATATGCGAGTTTCCGGAAGATGTCAATATGGTCTCCATTTTCATGCGTCTTTACTTGGCGAAACAATATAGCGGCGATGAGTATGGCGGCGTGGACATGCCTGCTATCCAAGCTTTCGATGTGACTACAGGTGAGGAAGTGGATTTCCCGAAGCGTGAGGTCTGCAACATCCACGAATCGTTGAACTTGCCGCCGATGGATTTCTCCGCCGACCTGCCGCAACTCCCGTTCATGCGTGCCCCGCTGAGCCTAATGTACCCGAACAGCCCGGCAGAATACCTATTCGCCCGCATCAAACTGAACGAAGGGGAGGTAGCTACTTTCCGTTTCATCCCTCCTACGGCTCCTAAAAGCGTAAGCGAATACGCCACCGCCGATGTACGATACTGGTCCATATGCCTTGGGTCAGCCGAGACCTACTCGTATGCCTCTATTTATGACGAGGAAATGCCTAAAGTGGACAAGGAAGGTTTCGTAACCTTTATCATAGCGGACGCCAACTCCGCCAAACTGCCCGATCTCCAAGCCAAGGCGGAAGCCAACGACGGTACATATATACTGACTTGGAACCGTAAGGAGCAAGGAGACGGAATCCTTGCCTTGTACCGCAACATGGTGATCAACGAAAACTATCAACACTCAATGCGTAAGTTAATGGAATCAGTTTCCCTTGCGGCGGCTAGCGGCGACATGAGCGAATTCAATCCAATGACGATGTTGGCTATGCTGGCCATGGGCAACTGGGGCCCTCAAGGCTATAAATTCAGCGAGGACGATTTCTTGAGCGATAGCTTCAATTACGCCAATATCCGAAGAATGAAATAAACCAATAGACATATCGTATTTTCAAGTCCCCTCGTATCCGGTCTGAACCGGGACAAGGGGACTTCCTTTTCACACTCTTATCATAAACCATGGAATTTAGATTCCTTATAGACGGGCGGTAATATAATCAATGATCTGCAGACAAAGGCTCGTAGTCTGCTCGTTCACATCCAATTCCGGATTCAGCTCTACCAGATCCATCGATTTAATCAAGTTTGTCGATAGCATATGATCCACGAAGTTATTAAACTCATCCGGCATCAGTCCCTCACACACACGGGTTCCCGTGCCCGGGGCGAAACGGGGGTCTATGCTATCCACGTCTATGCTGAAATGCACGTTGCGGATCTTCCGTTCCTTCAATTTCCGCTTGATGTCCTCCGCAACGAAGCCGATACCTTTCAGATGGATCGTCTCCATCGTATAGACACTCAGCTTCTCCCGCTCGATCAAATCCCACTCGCCCTCATCCAGACTGCGGGTCCCGACCAAGAATACGTTCTGCGGGTTCACCTTGTTCCCGGGTGCGTAGACATTCACCAGCTCCTCGCTTCCCATCCCCATCAATGCGCTAAGAGGCATCCCGTGGATATTACCACTGGGAGAAGTCTCGCTGGTATTGATATCCCCATGAGCGTCCAGCCAGATAATGCCGAAATCATCATAACATTTACCCACGCCCGAGGCGCTACCTAAACCCAGCGAATGATCCCCGCCAATCACCAAGGGGAACGCTCCTCCACGCAATGTATCATAAACCAACTCCGCCAGATTCGTATTCACCTCCACGATCGCATCCAGATATTTCATGCTGTTACCCCGTACGAACTTATCCGCCTCGCTAACAGGGGGTACATACAAATTACCCAAATCAAAGGCTTTATGCCCGTTCTTCCGGATCACTCCCATCAATCCCCGTTCCCGGAGGTGATTCGGGGCACGCTCTACGCCCTCCCGATCACATCCCAAGTTCAAGGGAACGCCTATTACATTTATTTTCATACCTTAGAATTTAGCGAATGTATCTCGTATGATACCAATAGCTTCCATCATTTGCTCCTCAGTAATCACCAAAGGAGGCGTGAAGCGGATGATATGATCGTGGGTAGGCTTGGCTATCAAGCCGTTTTCCTTCAACGCCAAACAGATGTCCCATGCCGTCTTCCCATCTTTAGGTTCCGTCACGACAGCGTTCAGCAAGCCTTTACCCCGTACTTTCTTAATCATCGGATTATCGATCTTCTCGATCTCGCTACGGAACAATTCACCCATCTTGAAAGCGTTCTCCGAGAGACGCTCATCGCGTACCACCTCCAAGGCGGCGATAGCTACCTTCGCCGCCAAAGGATTGCCCCCGTAGGTAGAACCGTGCTCTCCCGGAGCGATCGTTAGCATGATCTCATCATCCGCCAATACCGCCGAGACCGGACTGACCCCACCCGACAAGGCCTTTCCCAAGATCAAGATATCCGGGCGAATCCCCTCGTAATCGCAAGCCAATAGCTTACCGGTACGACCGATACCTGTCTGTATCTCATCCGCGATAAACAACACATTCTTTTGATGACAAAGATCATAGCAAGCCCGCAGATAACCATCGCCGGGCACCACTACCCCAGCCTCACCTTGGATCGGTTCCACCAAGAAGCCTACTACATCAGGATCTTTCAGGGCCTCGGCCAACGCATCCACATTATTATAGGGTATCTTTATAAACCCGGGTGTATAAGGGCCGAAATCGGCGTATGAGCTAGGGTCCGTACTCATGGAAATAATCGTAATCGTACGTCCATGGAAATTCTCGCTACAAACCACGATCTTCGCACGTTCCGGGGCAACCCCTTTCCGACGATATCCCCACCGACGGCAAAGCTTCAAGGCCGTCTCTACCGCCTCGGCTCCCGTATTCATCGGCAGAAGTTTGTCATAGCCGAAGAATTTGCAAGTAAATTCCATGTATTCACCAAGTATATCAGCATGAAAGGCACGAGACACGAGCGTAAGCCTCTCCGCTTGCTCCATCAGGGCCTTTACGATCTTAGGATGGCAATGTCCTTGGCTTAACGCCGAATATCCGGACAAGAAATCAAAATAACGTTTTCCCTCCACATCCCATACGAAAACACCTTCGCCTCTTCTCAGAACCACAGGCAGGGGATGATAATTGTGAGCACCATACTTCTCCTCACGGGTGATGTAATCTTCCGGTTTCATACTGCTACTGATTTAAATGATTAGCATACCGTAAGCGTTTCTTACCGTATATGCCAAAGATACGAAATAGGGGATTACAATATGTCACCGAAAGCATATGTTAAGAAACATACATTCATGCAGGTATTTATGAACGTAGATACGTCGGTTAACCAAAAAGGTGTTGTAAAAGGCTTCTTCCGCTCTTTTACAACACCTCTCTATCAAAATCAATTAGAACTTATAAAGTTGTCAAATAGTTCTTCAACGGATTGGAGTACATCTCCAATAGTTTCTTACGTAAGAACGCCTCATCCTTATTCGGAAGGACGATCTTGTCCAACTGTCCTTGTATATACTCCTCGAACTGCTTCTTATCCTTCGGTCCGTAATGCTCGTGGAAACGGCGAGTACCGTTCAGCCAATCATAAGCTACGTAATTACAAGGATAGAAACGATAGTTCTTATAGATCTCCCAGTCGATAACGGACGCGATAGCGCTTACCAGCTCATTCTTCTCCATATCCTTGTCCAGTTTAGCCAAGGAGTCATTGATCGGGGAAGTAATCGTAAAGTGGACACGACCCTTATTGTTCAAGATACCCGTTTCCATGCTCAATAGATCATCCCGCTGGCATTTCACGAAATCCGGATCATCCCGCTTCATCTGAAATTCTTTCGCCTTCAAGAAATCGCAAGGATCAAACTCGTAGGAGATAGCGACCGGCACGATATTCAAATCCATCAAATTCAACAACAGATTATCCTTATCACCGCCGATACTCAACATTTTTAATACGCTGCCCTGCGTACGATCGTCCGAATCCTTAGCACGTCCCTCACGCTGGGCGATCCATACAGACTCGTTCACATTCTTGATCGCATGATGGATATAGGCGGAAAGCGTCTTGCTGACCTCCAACATCTGACGAACAGAAACGCCACGCTTCACAATAAAACTATTGTTCAAGCGTACCAATGTCTCGATCCACGGACGGATTAAAAGATTGTCGCCGATAGCGACCTGCGTCATACCATACCCCACATCATATAACATGACATTCAAGAAGGAGGCATCCAATACGATATCCCTATGGTTCGAGATAAACGTACAGGCCGCCTTATCTTTCGGCAGACGGCTACGCCCTGAGATAGTAAGCGAGAAAGTAGTATTTTTCGCCACCGTCATTACAGCGTCATAGGCCAGAGTAGATTTAAACTCCTCCTTCGTCTTGCAAGCACGCATGGCAACTGAGAATTCCTCCCAATTCAAATTCGGCTTTATGTAACGTAAAGCCCGCTCGAAATCCTCATTGGCGACCAATTTTTCAATCGCGTCCTTCACCTCACTGTTGTTCAGCGGACGGATGTCGTCGAAATTAGGGGAAACTGTTTCTGTATCCATATCTATTCATTTTGTTTTTCTGTTTTTGAGTTCGTCTTCAATAATGTCTGTCATGACATCCTTTATATCCAATCCCGCCGCACGTACTTGCTGTGGGATAAAGCTGGTAGCCGTCATTCCCGGTGTCGTGTTTATTTCCAGTAAGACAGGCTCCCCGTCTGCCGGAATAATATAATCCACACGAATCAGTCCTTTGGCGCCCAATATATCGTAGATCCTTGATGTCTTGCGCTGTATCAACTCCGTCAACTCGGTGGAGATACGGGCCGGAGTGATCTCGTCCACCTGTCCGTTATACTTCGCATCGAAATCGAAGAATTCGTTATCCGTAACCACCTCGGTCAAAGGAAAGACAACCTCTTTACCCTCCACCTTATAGCAACCGCATGTCACTTCCGTTCCATCGATAAAGCTCTCAAGAATCACCTCACGTCCTTCCCCAAACGCCTTAGCGATAGCGGGCTGGATAGCGGAGAGCTCTTTCACCTTCGTCACGCCGAAACTACTACCCCCATCGTTTGGTTTCACGAAAATAGGCAAACCCAAACGAGTCACGACTTCTTCGTCCGTAATAGTCTCTCCCTTGAATAAATGAATGGATGCGGCAATTTTTACACCAAAGTCTTTCAAGTAATGATTGCATACGTATTTATTGAATGTCAAAGCGCTCACCAGCATCCCGCAAGACGAGTAAGGCATACCGATCATATCGAAATATCCTTGTAAACGTCCGTCCTCGCCCGGAGTACCGTGTATCGTTATATAAGCGAAGTCAAAATGCCTCGTCACGCCATTCTCCTTGAAGCTAAAATCATTCTTATCAATTGGTGTATGTTCCCCGCTAGGAAGTATAACCGCCCACTCATCCCTCTTAACGATGGCAATATATAAATTATATTTGTCTTTATCAATAAAAGAGTAGATTCCGTCCGCACTTTTTAATGAAATAACGATCTCGGAGGAATCTCCCCCTGCTACGATAGCGATGTTCTTTTTCATTTTTACAATTCTTTAGTGTTCGCGTATACACGCCATCTGTCGATCAGCTGCTGCATATCGGAAGGAATCTCAGAATCGAAAAACATCTCCTCTCCCGTAGTAGGATGAACGAACCCCAACGTCTTAGCATGCAAGGCCTGACGTGGACAAATAGCGAAACAGTTTTGCACGAACTGTTTATATTTAGTAAAAGTTGTTCCTTTCAAGATATCATGTCCGCCATACCGCTCATCGTTGAAAAGCGTATGACCGATATATTTCATATGTACACGGATCTGGTGCGTGCGCCCCGTCTCCAGACGGCACTCCACCAAGCTCACGTAGCCCAAGCGTTCCAACACGGTGTAATGGGTGACGGCGGTCTTGCCTTGATCGCCTTCCGGGAAGACGGTCATTTGCATACGGTCACGAGGGTCACGACCGATATTTCCCTCGATACGCCCCTCATCCTCTTGAACGATGCCCCATACCAAGGCACGGTATTTACGTTTGGTTGTCTTGTTGAAGAACTGCAGGCTTAGGTTACTCTTGGCCTCCGGGCGTTTAGCCACCACCAATAAGCCCGACGTATCCTTATCGATACGGTGTACCAAGCCTAAACGAGGATCGGAAGGATCATAATAGGGATCATCCTTCAAATAATAAGCCAAGGCATTCACCAACGTACCGGTATAATTACCATGACCGGGATGTACGACCAAGCCTGCCGGCTTATTCACCACCAGCAAATCATCGTCCTCATATACTATATTCAAAGGGATATCTTCGGGGATAATCTCCAGTTCCCGGCGTGGGCGATCCATCACGATAGAAACCACATCCAAAGGTTTCACCCGGTAATTACTTTTCACCGGCTTATCGTTCACCAAGATACAACCCGCCTCAGCCGCCAATTGGATGCGGTTACGGGTAGCGCCCATCATACGGTCTACCAAGAACTTATCCACCCGGAGCAGGGATTGCCCCTTGTCCGCTACGAAACGGAAATGCTCATACATCTGGCTCGACGATGTTTCGTCTTCTTCCGGCATCAACAGGTCGTCTACCTGTTCATCATCCATATCGTCCAAAAACTCGTCCATTCCCTTAAAACCAGTTTTCTATATCACTATCCAATGGTTCTACCGGAATACTATCCAAAGCCAATGAGTCGGGAAGCATATTCGGATCGCCACTGCTTACTTTCAATACCAGATGAGCGGTCAACGGTACATGTTCCCCCTTGAGCAAGGTACGCCCGTTTAACTCCACCCCCATCGCCAAATCTTTATAATCGCCCGGCACATACTCTATCTCGACCGACGAGAAGCCACGGGCCCGCAGCAAGGCATACGCCTGACGGAAAGATAAGTCTTCCACCTCCGGTATCACGGCCATCTGGGAGGTCAACGCATTAATCGTAACAAAGACGATCCGCCCCTCTTTCACCTTCGATCCGACACCGGGAACCAACTCCACGATGGAGCCCGGAGCCACATCTTTCGAGAATACGGAATCGATCACGTTATAGCGTAGCTTATTATTCCCGAAAAACTCGGCGGCGTCCTCTAGCTTCATTCCTTTCACGTCCGGAACGACCACCGCTTGATTATGGCGGGTATAAGAATCCAGCCACGCCAGTACGCCATAAACAACGCCGCACGACACGACTATCACCAACAAGAGATTGATGACAAACGGATTCTTTATCAGTTTTACAAAAAAGTTACTCATTTCACATATGTATTTGTAGGCGGTTCAAAAGTAGAAAAAAAACGGCATATAGACCAATATCCACCAGAGCAATACTACAAAAACAAAGAAAGTAAAGGCTTTTTAGGAAAAAACCTCTACTTTCTTTATAAATCTTTAGAACGTGACTAATTATCCGTTGTATTCGTCAGATACCGTTAATTTAGCTCTGCCTTTAGCACGACGAGAAGCTAATACTCTACGGCCATTAGCGGTAGCCATTCTTGAACGGAAGCCATGCTTGTTCTTTCTTTTTCTGTTGGAAGGTTGGAATGTTCTTTTCATCTTTCTATATTATTTATTATTATTCGCATACTTATTCGGGCTGCAAAGATAGAGCCTTTTTTTTAATAAACAAAGGGTTGCGCAATTTTTTACACAAGAACCTTTGATATCAGACCAAAGCAAGTTAACTGCATGGGGCAAGTAAGTTAACGTCATCGGCAAATGAAGAAAGCGATGCCGCCCATCTCCTTACGGAATGAATGGCATCGATAAAGCACGAATGCTATATGAGGTAAAGGGCCGGGGAGGAGGTGCAGCCTACGTGTAAAACAAATTCAATCCATTGTGTGCTGCACGCTCCCCGCATCCGTCATTCACATGATGGATGGGAACCCTGATTGTACTTAATTATCTACTCATCACTATATTACCATCCTCTATCAAGTGGCTTACGGACTTCTGACAAGACCAATAGCTATTTCCTGAATAATAAAAATAAACAACATCTGTAGACAAAACATTCTTCAACGCAATAGAGTAAGCCCCCCCACTTCCACATTTAAAAGAATTCTCCGAACCTATATTATTTATTTTATAGCGAACAGTATATCCATTCCAAGAACTGCTTCCCCCTGTAACATTTCCAGCAATAGTAGGAGATATGGTTGTTGGAGCTTTTCGTGAATAAGTTAAAGCACTAAACGCATTAAACAGATCTGCCTTTAAAAACACTTTGTCATTATCCCCCATACCTTCTCCTTCATTAGCCGTATTCGTCTTAAAATGGATAACCTTCTCATCTTTGCTAAAGACTTGATCCGTATATACATAACACCAATCCTTCGCTCCTGTTGTTTCCAAACGAACACCGGGTTCTACCGCATATAGTTTTTTAGTATATATCTTATACTCAATAGGGAATAATGATTCATCAATATCTTCCGGTATCGAGAATTTCAGATAAACATCTTGTTTCAGGCCTCCATTAATCACATTTGTTCCGGCACCAGCTTTTACATTTTCAAATCTCGGATTGATAAAGTTATAAGGGGGACGTAAGACCAATTTAATCTTACGCTGCAAATTACCTCCTACCACGTAGAAATACGCTATCTTCTCACCGGAGCCAGGAGCCGGCTTTATATTGGCTGTAATCGTTATCGTCTGATTGCCAGAAGGTATCCAAGAAGGATAACTTAAGTTTCCTTCTACGACATCCGACATTCCCTCATCCGGAACCACACTCAACTGCCCTGCTCCCGCATATGTCGCAGTCATCGACAATGTGTTAGAAGCCCCCGTAAAAACGAATGTCGTCTTTGTAACATTCAAGGCCTCACCATCATAAGTTATATTCGGGTACTTTTCCATAATAGCCGAGGCCGTGATATTATTATCCGCTATCACATTTTCATCTATAACCTCAGCCCACGTAGCTCCTTTTCTGGAAACGCTCTTAACCGTTATATTAAAGGCATAATTACGAACGACATCATAAATACGAGTTACCTTATCATTCTCATCCTTTACGGCAAGATCAATCTTATAATATGTATAGGTATCGCTACCATCAAATTGCGCCTTAATAATAACAAAAGTCGCTTTCTTATCTTGATTATAATGTTCAAAAGTATACACAGATTTACCCAGCTTTGCATATTTACCATCCTCTGGCTCATTCTGTGGCGCATAAAAATCTTGATTTGGAATATTCAACTTTCCCTCATCTTTATACCCGATAGATGCCAACTGCGATTCATTATAAATAAGATAAGAAACATTTTCCAATTTCTCAGCTGCCTCCGATGAGAGATTCAGCGTTATTTTAGCCCAGTTTCGTAGTAGTTCAACATTGTTACTACCAGCAGCTTCCAGACTATTGCTTATATTTTTCGCAGGAATATCACTAAAAGTTCTCTTTCCCCAAAAGATTTGCTTATCTGTCACTAACGAGGCCATTCCGCTTTCTAGGGAAGGGGTTAACGTTCCATCATTGGCGACAAAATGGATGGTACGGGTCTCTTTTGAGATAGAAGCCGTATATCCATTGCCAGAAACAACAGCCTCTACAACTGGAGAGATAAACTCTCCATCCTCATTAAATGTATATAGATATAAGGACTCAACACCTTTCTCCACATCCCCGGTCGCTTTCGTAATCTCAAGAGCATTCGGAGCATCTACAGAGAACGAAAGAGAGACCATTGATCCATCTGTCGGTTGAATTTCTATTTGTTCTATTTCCTCTGTCGCACATGAAGCGAGCAACAGTAATATGGAAAATAGGGTATATAATTTCTTTATCATAAAAATCTCTATTTAAATCATTAATAAACATCTTTAATATAAATCTCTTACACAACGAATACCGTCAGCTTTTTGACTAGAGGCATTATTAGTAAACTGATTACGTTTATTTGCCCCAAAGTCATAATACCAATACGGCATTGCACACCAATAAGTACCGTTTGTATTAAACAAATAGTTTACCGCAGGAGAAGCGTCTTGTACTGTATTCATAAACTCTAACTCAGCTAAAGTAGGAACCCTCCATGTGCCAGCCTCATAATAGGTACCATCCTCTAACCTCTCCCAATATTTTTTACAACGTTCTACCGCTTTGGAATATGTATAAGTACCTGTACCTACAGCACCAAATCTTGAGGCTACTACAAATTTTGGAGATACTAATTCCGCAGAGAAAGCGTCGTCTTTAGTCACCCGGACTCCATTTTTTATAGTACTAGGATCTCCAATTATCAGATTCCCTGCAGCTTTGACAGTTATTGTAAAAATATTAGGGTTTCTATCTCCGTCAGGAACATCTGCTGGACCAGCTGTTTCAGAGACTTTCCCCTCTAAATATTGTGCGGGATATTGATCTACTATAATTTCAGGCACTTTCAATCCGTCATTATTATAAATCCCAAAAACAAACTCTTTCGGAAAATAATTCACGGGTAAAGAGCTTTTAATGGTTATATTGCCTTGTTTCCCTACTGCTACAATTTCTGGATATTGATCTTTTTTGTGCCTATTTTCGTCTGTCCATTTACTATAATAGCTATTAGGATAATATGTACCTGTTCTCTTCGTGATCTTTCCTTTTACCAAATAATATTCTTCATAAGTAGCATTAGTAGGCATCTCTACTGTTACATCTGAACTTGAGACAAACTCAATCTTATACTCACTGATATTCGCCATCACCACCTTAGTCTCCCTCACGAACAAATACTTCAAATCTGCAATAACCACATCCACGACAAACTTTTCCACGCCTTCCCACGGTGTTGTAGATACCGTAAAGTTGATTCGTTGCGTCTTCATGGATATTTTACCTGTAAGCTCATATCTATTACCATGTATGATACCATTTGTCGTACATCCTTCAAGCTCTTTTGTCGGATTAAAATCCTCATATTTATATGAACGGTCTTTTTCTTCCTCGATTATATCCCCTTTTGTTACGTTTTGAATGGTCATATCCTCATTAAAAGTTGTCGTAACTTGTATCTTTTGTAAATCACCCGTCACATATATAGACAATGGGCTTGTTGTCGTATTCAACTTCTCATAGGTATAGAAAGGTAGTGCAACCCCGTTTTGCAAGGTAACCACTTTACCTGTAGAGAGAGCATTATCATATCGGTTATTTCGATCAAGCAAAAGCAAATCTGATTTCTGATTAATATTATTGACCGTAAGTTTAGTTACGGAATAGAACCATTGGTTGGTTACTTTTGTATTACTTGTCCCAGAAATAGTCTCCGGCTCTTCATCTACCGTAAACTTCATATCGATGCGTGCCGCTAATTGCGTCATCGGAACACGTATACTTGTCACAGTCGTATTCAGCTCATACGAAGGCAACTCTCCAACCTTTACTAAATTTGAAGCATCAAAAGTCCCACCAGAAACTGTTTCCGACAAACCTTTCAAGTTCTCATAAGTAGTCGTTTTCAATGCGGCCAACTCGTTATAATGCGTTGAATTCGCAATCACTACGATACGAACCTTACCTGTCTTTGCTTGTATATTATCAATTTTATAAGCAATCAATGTTTTTCCATCAATCGTTACGGTAGAATTGGAAATTCCCCCGTCAAACGCTACAGACTTGTACTCCAAGCACTCACCCACAGTTCCATTCGCCTCATTAAATATAGCGACCACAACATTATTCACTTTTACCTCATCCTCCGTCGAATATGTATACCCTTCAGCGATATCCCCTCCAGCTTTCGTCATCGCTGTCACTTCTCCCAAAGTAAGAGTCATAGAGAATGAGATATCCCGCCCGTCCTCATTTCCTCGCTGAACTTCTTCTTCCGAGTTACAGCTCGTGAAAAGCAGTCCGACAAACAGCACTGATAATATATTCCTTATTTTCATAATCTTGTATTTTTATTTTACCCGTTTACACTTTAATTATCTTCCATAGGAATGGATATGGTATTATTCAACCAATCTCTTGTATAGCAAAGTAGTTCTGTCTCGACCTTATCTCCAATAATAGTCATATTGACAACCAAGCGATAAACATATCCGGATTTTACACCATGCAAAATATTCCCCTCCTTATTGATCACAAACTGCCTTGTCGTTCTTTCCTCGCTATTTCCGACCTTAAACCGGACTTGTATTTTCACTTGATCACTTTCTGCCGCCGCCAGATTCCGGAACGAGTAAAAAGACAATACATTTTTATTCTCTACAAAAGAATAAGTTGACGGAAGCTCCGATACTCCATCATATACCTCCACATTACACGTCTTATTCTCCTGCAAATAAGTCGCATTTTTATGAGTTTGCTCATTTGTCGTATAACTCTCAGGATTCAAGTTCAACAGATCCACTCCTGTAACAGTAATCTTCTCTTGAACAGATGCTCCTTGAAAACCAGAAACATTAAATTCCGCAAGTTCTATACGAGCGGTTAGCTGAGAAAGAGGGACTGGATCAACTTCTAAAGGTTTTTCCAATGCTTCCCTAATTGTCGCATAACCGGCAAAGTTGGAATCAAAATTGATATTCATTTTCCCTACTTTAACTAAAGCATCCTTATTATCCTGTATTATATCGTTTATATCACTTTCCGATTGACAACCCGCAAACGATTTAGAGCTATTAGCGATTACCATTACGGAGTAAGGGCTAGGCTTTTTCACTTTCACGATTACTTTTGCCCAGTCATCTTCCGCGCCGTTTTTCTTTTTAACGATATAATTCTCGCTATTTACAAACAGCCCTTCCATTATCGAATTGACTTGCCCACCCTCAAAAAAAATCAATGTACAATTATTAATCTTTGCCTCGTCCATGGAAGCAGGCAATGTCCCTACGCCAGACAAGGATTTTGTCTCCAAAGAAAAAAGAGAAACTTTCATAGAAAGGGCAACCTCTCCCTCCTCTATCACAGCACTCCCCGAATGTCCTTTCTCTATATCCCTCAGCGCATCATCATCCATTGAGCACGAGACCGCCAGCAGTAACAAGCAGATACTTGAGATTATCGTCTTTATTTCCATATTCTTATATTTATTCGTTCAACTTCCTTATTCTTGATAAAAGACATTAAGATGGATTGAGTTCAGATAGGACTAAGGGCGGTGAGTTACGTAGGAAAATAGGCTAAATAAGGAAAGATCAATCCTCTCCATTATTGAATGGCAAATTGAGCTGATCTGAAAATAATGTCTACCAAAATAATAAAATTGGATAGAATATGCAATCTGACAAGTATTTGGAATGGAAGGAAAGGTATTAGTCCTATCTGTACTAGATACCGGAAATTTGTAAGTTAGGCTTTTTACACTGACAAAATTAAATGGATACATTAATGAATGGAATAGGCGGAACTTTCAACTTTAAGGGGTAAAACTAGCAATTTAAGGTTTGTTGAAATAAACGATAGAGAATCCTATCATTTCGATAGAGATACCCATGCTGCCAGAGAAACATTATAGGTCATGGTTGCTTTTTTATGAATAGGAACAAAGATAATCGTTTAATTCATTATCTTTGTGGAAGTATAAACAAATAAACAAGATAACTATGAAAAATAAATCATCGTTAGTACGTTTCGATTGGGCGATCAAACGTTTACTTCGCCAAAAGTCCAATTTTGTAGTCCTCGAAGGTCTTTTATCCACCCTTCTCGGGGAAAACGTGATTATTGTCCGCATCCTAGAAAGCGAAGGTAACAAAGAGGATAGCGAGGACAAGTTCAACCGCGTAGACGTATTGGCAGAAAACAGTAAAGGCGAGCTGGTAATCATCGAGGTACAAAACAACCGGGAGCTAGATTATTTTCACCGTATGCTATATGGCACATCCAAGGCAGTCACCGAGTATATTCATGAGGGAGAGAAATACGGTACTATCAAGAAAATCTACTCCGTAAACATTATCTATTTCGATCTTGGGCAGGGAAAAGATTACGTATATCACGGGAAGACCCAATTCAAAGGTATTCATTTTGACGATATATTGAAACTATCCACCCGCCAACGGGAACAATTCGTCAAACAAGAAGCCGGCGATATTTTTCCTGAATATTACGTATTACGTGTCAACGAGTTTGACGAACTGGCGAAAACACCCCTCGACGAATGGATCTATTTCCTAAAAACAGGAGAAATAGATGAACATGCCACCGCCAAAGGATTGCCGGAAGCACGGGAGAAGTTACGGATCGATAAACTCAGCCCTTCCGAGAAGGGCCAATACTACGCCCACATGGAAGCCCTTCGATATCAAAGGAGCGTCATCGAGACCGGATGGATAGAAGGGCATGCGGATGGACGAGCGGAAGGCAGAGCAGAAGGCATCGCGGAGGGTAAAGCGGAAGGTAGAGCGGAGGGTATCGCGGAAGGACAGAACCTAGAGAAACGTCAAATTGCCGCCAACTTGAAAAAGCAAGGGCTTCCCATCGAGATCATAGCGAATTGCACAGGGCTTTCTCCGGAAGAAATAGCGAATTGCTAATACCTATTTATATAAAGGGGGAATCAAAAGATTCCCCCTTTATACATATCATCGAAATTCGAATGCTGTCCGTTCATCTTCTGGGCCTCCTCGCTTTCTGGATTCAGTTCCAAAGATTTCTTCAAGTCCTCGAACGCACCGGTCTTATCACCTTTCAGATTCTTGGCTCGCCCACGCTCACTATAAGCCTTGGCAAAAGACGGATTCGTCTCGATCGCCTCGTCGAAGAAAGCGATCGCCTCGTCATATTTCTTTTGCTCAATCAGTAACTGACCAGATAAGATACAAGCGTCCTCATTAAACGGATTTAGATCTAGGACCTGCTGGAAATCAGAATTCGCGGCCTCGATATCCCCTAAAGCCATATGAATACGTCCTCTCAATAAATAAGAACTTTCCTCCTCCGGCACGATCTCGATCGCTTTCTCCACATCGGGCAGCGCCTCTTTAGCTTGTCCCAGTCCTAAAAGAATCTCCGCACGCAATAAATAAGAATCGGCGAAATCCTCCTTCAAGGAGATCGATCTCGTCAGGTCGGCGATAGCGCCAAATACGTCATTCGTCGCTTTCTTCGCTTTTGCCATCATGAAATAAGCGACATGATTAGAAGGCTCTAGCTCGATCACGTGCAAACAATCGGTTATGACCTCCGCATCCTTATCCAACATAAACAATAAGTTAACGCGAGTCAAGCGGGTAGCGATATGATCCGGCTCCATCTCAACCATCCGGTTCAACACGTCCTCGGCTTTCCCTAGATCGTTCGCCATCGTATAAGCGGAGACGAGATAGATCATCGTCTCAAAATCCTCCTGTATATTCAGTGCCTCCGTAAAGCATTTGATCGCATAAGCAAGTTTTCCCATCTTCTGGGCACGCACGCCGTCGTATTTCAAGATATCAAAGTTCTTCTGCTCGTTCTTCGCCTTATCCTCCGTCGCCTCGGCCGGTTTGGAAGAAGAGAATAAAGATGTAAAGAAATTTCCCATGGTCTTATTCCTTAATTATTATAGTTCTACATTATTAGAATTCCACCGCAAAGTTACGGTAATATATTTGAATTTTCAGCCGTACAAGCGCCGGAAAAAACACGTACGTGTTTTTGGAAAAAGTCGTACATGTTTTTCGGAAAACACGTACATGTTTTTTCAAGCTGACAATCATTCACCGAAAAGGCCGTTTCGCTTATTTATTTTCATTTTTTTAATTAAAATGTAACAGATCGTTTTCCAGTATTTTATAATTTTGCGATTGTTTTTAATTTGGCTGAAAGTTGCTCAATCCTTTGTAGAAACCTTTTAAGCTAGCCACAAATATAAAATATGGAGAATATAGAGACAGGACTTTTGTTAATGGTAGTTGGAATGACCACCGTATTTGCTATCCTTTTGATCGTTATCAATCTGGGAAAAGGACTTATTGTCTTGGTGAATAAATACGCACCGGAAGAGATCATAGCGAAGAAACCAGTAGCGGCAGCCGTTCGGGTACAAACGGCCACTCCAACGCAAACCACCGCAATCGGCAGCCTTTCCGGACAGGAGACAGCCGCCATCGTATCGGCAATCAGCGCCGTTACCCGTGGACAGGGGAAAGTTATCAAAATTGAGAAAGTATAAATAATACATATTAATATCATGAAAAGAGAAATCAAATTCAGTTTGGTCTTCAGAGACATGTGGCAATCTGCCGGAAAGTATGTCCCGACCGTAGACCAACTAACCAGAGTCGCTCCGGCAATTATCGAGATGGGCTGTTTCGCCCGGGTGGAAACGAATGGCGGAGGATTTGAACAAGTCAACTTATTATTCGGCGAGAATCCTAATAAAGCGGTCCGTGAATGGACAAAACCTTTCCATGCGGCAGGCATTCAGACGCATATGTTGGACCGTGCGTTGAACGGCCTTCGCATGAGCCCGGTACCCGACGATGTACGTCAGCTATTTTATAAGGTAAAGAAAGCGCAAGGAACGGATATCGCCCGCACGTTCTGCGGCCTGAACGACGTACGGAATATCGCCCCATCTATTAAATACGCGAAAGAGGCTGGTATGATCTCACAATGCTCCTTGTGTATCACGCATTCTCCGGTACATACGGTTGAGTATTATACCAAGATGGCATTCGAGTTGATCGAACTCGGAGCGGATGAGATTTGTATCAAGGATATGGCCGGTATCGGACGTCCGTACACATTAGGCCGTATCGTAGCCAATATCAAGGAAAAATATCCAGAGATCCCTATCCAATATCATAGCCATGCCGGTCCCGGCTTTAACGTAGCTTCCATCATGGAGGTTTGTAACGCGGGTTGCGACTATATCGACGTAGGTATGGAGCCGCTTTCTTGGGGTACAGGACATGCGGACTTGCTGACTGTACAGGCGATGTTGAAGGACGCCGGTTATAAGGTGCCCGAGATCAATATGGAGGCTTATATGAAGGTTCGTGCCTTGGTTCAAGAATTCATGGATGATTTCTTGGGATTGTATATCAGCCCGAAGAACCGGTTGATGAATTCCTTGCTAATCGGACCGGGACTTCCGGGCGGTATGATGGGTAGCTTGATGGCAGACCTTGAGAAGAACCTAGAGACGATCAACAAGAGCAATATAAAGAACAACAAACCGCTGATGTCTCAAGACCAGTTATTGATCAAGTTGTTCGACGAGGTAGCTTACGTATGGCCACGTGTCGGTTATCCTCCATTGGTAACTCCATTCAGCCAATACGTGAAGAACCTAGCTTTGATGAACGTCATGCAGATGGAGAAGGGGAAAGCCCGCTGGAGCATGATCGCCGACGATATTTGGGATATGATCCTCGGAAAGGCCGGACGTCTTCCGGGCCCGTTGGCTCCCGAGATTGTCGAGAAGGCGAAGGCCGAAGGCCGCCAGTTCTTCGAGGGCAATCCTCAAGACAATTATCCGGACGCATTGGATAAGTATCGAAAGTTGATGAACGAGAAGCAATGGGAAGTTGGCGAGGATGAGGAAGAACTCTTCGAATACGCCATGCACCCCGCTCAATACGAGGCATATCGCTCCGGAAAGGCCAAGGTCGAGTTTAAGGCAGACGTGGCAAAACGTAAGGCAGAGAAAGCGAACGCCGGTAAACCGACGGTACCCGCCACTCCAGCCGCACCGGCTCCGGCACCTGCCGCTACATTAACGATGCCGACTACTCCGCAAGTCATGACCGTAGATGTAAACGGGCAAGCTTACCGTGTGACCGTCGCTTTTGGTGATACCAACAGCGCGACTCCGGAAGTTAAACCGACAGCGGCTCCCGCCCCGACAGCCCCGGAGACAACAAACGCTCCCGCAGGCGCTGGAAAAGAGGTGCTTTCTCCGCTGGAAGGTAAATTCTTCCTAGTAAAGAATGCTTCCGATACTCCGGTGAAGGTGGGCGACGTAGTGAAAGAAGGAGATGTCCTTTGCTACGTGGAGGCCATGAAAACATACAATGCCGTACGTGCAGAGTTCGGGGGAACGATCACGGCGATCTGCCTGTCTTCCGGTGATGCCGTATCTGAGGATGATGTATTAATGACGATTCAATAATGAACGAGATATTTCAAAACTTATATGAGATGACTGCGTTCAGCAATATCATTGCTGAACCGCAGTTCTTGATCATGTATGCCATAGCGTTCGTATTGCTCTACCTCGGTATCAAGAAACAATACGAGCCGCTATTGCTCGTGCCTATCGCGTTCGGCGTATTGCTCGCCAATTTCCCCGGAGGCGATATGGGAGTGATTCAAGCGGATGAGAATGGGTTGATTAATGTACACGGCGTGATGAGAAACATCTGGGAAATGCCGCTGCATGATATCGCACACGAGCTTGGCTTGATGAACTTCATCTATTATATGTTGATCAAGACGGGCTTCTTGCCGCCGATTATCTTCATGGGTGTCGGTGCGTTGACCGACTTCGGCCCGATGCTCCGCAACCTTCGCCTATCCATTTTCGGCGCCGCGGCCCAATTGGGAATCTTCACGGTGCTTTTGGTAGCGATCTTGATGGGATTCACACCGAAAGAGGCCGGATCTCTTGGAATCATCGGAGGTGCCGATGGTCCGACGGCTATCTTCACGACCATTAAGTTGGCACCTCATTTATTAGGCCCGATCGCTATCGCGGCTTATTCTTACATGGCTTTAGTTCCAGTTATCATTCCTTTGGTAGTGAAACTATTGTGTACGAAGGAGGAGTTACGGATCAACATGAAAGAGCAAGAGAAGAAATTTCCTTCCGGCACGGAAATCAAGAACTTGCGTGTATTGAAGATTATCTTCCCGATCGTGGTAACCACGGTAGTCGCCTTATTCGTCCCCAGCTCAGTTCCATTGATCGGTATGCTGATGTTCGGTAACTTAATAAAGGAGATCGGGACAAATACATTCCGCCTGTTCGATGCGGCTTCCAACAGCATCATGAACGCTGCAACGATCTTCCTTGGATTATCTGTCGGAGCTACCATGACATCAGAGGCGTTCTTGAACCTGACAACAATCGGCATCGTAATCGGCGGTTTCTTGGCATTCGCCTTGTCTATCGCCGGGGGTATCTTCTTCGTTAAGATTTTCAATTTGTTCACTAAGAAGAAAATCAATCCGCTTATCGGAGCCACGGGTTTAAGTGCTGTACCCATGGCCTCTCGTGTGGCGAATGAGATCGCGTTACAATATGATCCGAAGAACCATGTCTTGCAATATTGCATGGCTAGTAATATCTCGGGGGTGATCGGCTCAGCGGTAGCTGCCGGCGTGTTGATTTCCTTCTTGGGATAAATAAGATTAAATAGTATGAGTAGATGGTGGGAGACGGGGCATGCCCCGTCTCTACAACCGGAATCAGGAGAAATCGGCCAACCTTAACATCTATTAGTATCCAAAATGACTTTTTAGATAAATAATTTCCCCGAAATGCTGTAATCCAAAAATATTTAGTTTAATTTGTGACTTGATATAGGAATGTATTTATCCTTTTCTTAAAAGCGATTGTATATGAAGGACACTCTTGAGACTAATTTGCCGGAAGAAGCCGGGAAATTGGAAGAAACTAAAAAACCGGTTGAGACGCCGGAAATCGATGCTACCGCAGACGTTGAAGCCAACGATACAGCGGAGGCGGACGCTGCTATTGCCGCAGGTAAATTAACCAAAGAAGAAATTCTCGCTAAGTTAACCGAACTTGTTGAGACTTCCGTAGAGACTTCCCGTGGAGAAGTAGAGGCTTTGAAACAGGCTTACTACAAGATCCGTCGTAACGAGGTGGAAGAGCTTAAGAAAGTATTCATCGCTGATGGTGGCGAAGAAAAGGATTTTACAGCCCCCGCTGACGAAACCGAGAACAAGATCAAGGATTTGCTCACCTCTTATAAAGAGAAAAGAGCCGCTATCCTCGCCGAGGAAGAGCGTGTAAAGGCCGCTAACTACGCTTTGAAATTGCAGTTGATCGACCAGTTGAAAGAGCTTTGCGAAAGCCAAGATGATTTCAATAAATTATACAACTCTTTCAAGGACATCCAACAAAGATGGAAAGAGGTGAAGGCCGTTCCCCAAGAGCACGTGAACGAGCTTTGGAAGAACTATCAGATCTACACCGAGAAATTCTATGATATTATCAAGATAAACAATCAGTTCCGTGATTACGACTTCAAGAAGAATCTGGAATTGAAGACCGCCTTGTGCGAAACCGTAGAGAAACTAGGTAACGAGCCGGATGTTATCTCCGCTTTCCACCAGCTTCAGAAGCTGCACCAGCAATGGCGTGAGATCGGGCCGGTAGCGAAAGAATTACGTGAGGATTTATGGGCTCGCTTCAAAGCTGCCTCAACCGTGATCAATAAGCGTCACCAAGAGCACTTCGAGAAACTGAAAGCGAAAGAGCAGGAGAATCTGGATGCGAAGACCGTGATTTGCGAACAAATCGAGGCGATTGATTTCAGCGCGTTGAAATCGTTTAAGGATTGGGAAGAAAAGAATAAGGAGGTAATCGGCTTGCAAGAGAAATGGAAGACGATTGGTTTCGCTCCGAAAAAATATAACGTAAAGATATTCGAACGTTTCCGTGCCGCTTGCGATGTCTACTTCGAGAAGAAGAGCGAGTTCTACAAGGCGATCAAGAGCGATATGGAGAAAAACCTCGACGCTAAACGTGCGTTATGCGAGAAAGCCGAGGCTTTGAAGGATAGTACGGACTGGAAGGATACGACGGATAAGATGATCGCTTTGCAGAAAGAATGGAAGACGATCGGACCGGTAGCCCGTAAGCATTCCGACGCTGTCTGGAAACGTTTTATCTCGGCTTGTGATTATTTCTTCGAGCAAAAGAATAAGAACGTTGTTTCCCAAAAGAGCATAGAGCAGACCAACTTGGCCGCTAAGAAAGAGTTGATCGCTAAGATTAAGGGCATGGACGAGAGCCTTGGACATGATGAGGCTATCACGACCTTGAAGTCTTATATGGCGGAATGGAACACGATCGGTTTTGTACCGTTCAAGGAGAAAGATAAGATCTACAAGGAATATCACGAGGCGGTTGACCAACAATTCGATCGCTTGAAGGTAGACCAGAACGATCGCAAGATGCAGTCGTTCCGCAACAACCTAAACGAGATGACCAGCGGCGAAAGAGGTAAAGGCCGTTTGTTCAGCGAGCGTGATAAGTTGATGCGTATGTACGAGCGCATGAAGAACGAGCTTCAGACTTACGAGAACAACATCGGCTTCCTAAGCATTTCCTCCAAGGGCGGCGGCGGTTTACTGAAAGAAATGGAACGCAAGATCGAAAAACTGAAAGAGGATATGGCTTTAACGGTCAAGAAGATCGATGCCATCGACGAGAATCTGGAATAACAATCTCATAAACCCGAGCAAAGCCGTCCTTTAAAAAGACGGCTTTGTTGTTTTTACGCTTTTATGTCACGGATACATTATTTCAATCCCGGCCACGAGACGGCCGTACTTTTAGGGACACAGAACTACACGGCACCGACAAACGTCCGTAAAATGCAAAAAGACTTGGCGCTGCTGCCGGTTTGGTATGCGGAAGAGGATGATTTCGTCTATCTGGAAGATAGTAAGGCAACCCCTCCGTTTTTCTCCCATTTACCCAAAGACCTACATCCGGCTCCTATACCTGTAACAAAAGCGATGCTGGCGAAAAACGCTCCCTACCTCTCTCCTATGGACGCGGCCCCATGGGGACTTTCCCCGCATAGTCTTCATTTATTCGAGCAGTTGAGGGACAAGGCAAAAGTCCGGCTATCCGTCCCGACTTGGAAAGAGGATTATTTTCGCCTTACCGGTAGGCAAACGGCGGCGGAATGTCTGGAAAAGATACAGGCCCTCCTACCCGATCTCCCTATTCCAGTAGCGCCTCGTTTCTGCACGAAAATCAGGGAGGTGGAGAGATACATGATCTTATGCAACGCTCCCTTCGTATTAAAAACACCCTATTCCTCTTCCGGACGGGGATTGCTATGGGTAGAGAAACGAAAACCGGATACAAAAACGAAAAACTGGATAGAGGGCGCATTCAACAAACAAGGAATGATCAGCATCGAAAGCGGATTAGACAAAGTACAGGATTTCGCCATGGAATTTTATTCCGACGGGCAAGGTACTGTCCGTTACGAGGGATTATCCGTTTTCAATACCGAGGAGCGAGGCTCCTATACAGGCAACATCCTAGAGGAACAATCCACCATGCTCTCTCGCATCACCCGATTCACGGGCGAAGAAACCTATTCCCGCATCCAAGAGGCGGTATGCGCTGTATTACAAGAAGTGTACGGATCTACATATGCGGGCTGTATAGGTGTGGACATGCTGGTCTATAGACAAAAGGATGGATCTTTCGCTATTCATCCCTGCATTGAGATCAATATGCGGTACACGATGGGAATGGTCGCTTTACGTCTATTCCAGCAGTATGTAGCGCCCGGAGCTGTTGGCGATTACCGGGTTTCTTACGAGAAGGAAGCCGGAGAAGCTCTCGAGAAACACCGCCTCATGTCTGAGACCTATCCGCTTCGCCTCGCGAATGGAAGGATTCAAGAAGGCTACCTCTCATTATGCCCTGTCACAAAAGAGACACATTATCGAGCCTATTTATTGCTCATGTAACAGATTATTCATTACATTTGTAAAAATCTTTAGACTCTAGTAATACCATTAATAAATTTATCATTATGAAAAGATTATCAATCTTGGCCGTATTCATGCTGATCAGCGTGATCACGTTCGCCCAACAAGCCCTTTGGGGTAGTCAGAACATCATCTCTCCGGAGATTCATCCGGATAACACCGTAACCTTCCGGTTCATGGCACCCAAAGCGATCAAGGTGCAGGTAACAGGAGATTTCCTTCCCACACAGAAGATGGAGACTCAGTTCGGTTTAGTGGATGTACCCGGTACCGTTGATTTAAAGGAAGGTAAAGAAGGCGTTTGGGAATATACCACACCGGAACCTCTTCCCTCCGAATTATATAGCTATTCCTTTATTGTCGATGGATTAAAGACTACAGATCCTAATAATGTCTATCTGAACCGTGACGTGGCATCCGTTACGAATATCTTTATCATCAAGGGTGGACAGGGCGATTTATACAGCGTTAATGATGTTCCTCACGGAACGGTCGCTCGCCGTTGGTATGAGAGCCCGACATTGGGAAAGACCCGCCGTATTACCGTTTATACGCCGGCTGGCTATGAGACAAGCGGCAAAAAATATCCGGTATTCTACCTCTTACACGGCATGGGTGGCGACGAGGAAGCTTGGATCGCCTTAGGACGTACGGCCCAGATCATGGATAACCTAATCGCCCAAGGCAAGGCTAAACCGATGATCGTGGTTATGACAAACGGAAATGCGGATCAAGAGGCCGCTCCGGGAGAATCCAGCCTAGGTTTAGTTAAGCCGAATATGCAACTACCTAAAACCATGGAGGGTAGCATGGAAAGCAGCTTCCCAGATGTCATTAAGTTTATCGAGAGCAATTACCGTGTGGAAAAAAAGAAATCCAGCCGTGCGATAGCCGGACTTTCCATGGGCGGTTTCCATTCTTTGCATATATCTAAGCAATATCCGGATATGTTCGATTACGTGGGATTATTCTCTGCCGCCATCCTCCCCCGTGAAGGCTCCGAATCTCCCATCTACCAGAATATGGATGAGAAGCTGAAAGTACAATTCGGCAAGCACCCGAAATTATACTGGATCGCTATCGGTAAAACCGACTTCTTATACAAAAACAACGTAGACTATCGCAAGAAACTAGACGATAACGGCTACAAATACGAATACTACGAGAGCGACGGCGGCCATATCTGGAAAAACTGGCGCATCTACCTCACAAAATTCGCCCCAATGTTATTCAAATAACAAAACACCCCAGTTGTAGAGATGCGGCATGTGCCGCGTCTCTATCGCTTTATAACCTATATCCGAGTAAAATCCCAACCGTGAAGGTTCGATCATGGGCAATGAAGTCTTTATTAGGCTTTATAAAACTCGGAAGATAACTGACGTTTAGTCCCAACAAATAACGATCGAAATTATAATTAACGCCGGTCTCACATTTTAATCCGACAATAATCCGGTTCACGGCAGGAGCTGTCTGCTCGGGAAACAAAGAATCCATATCGCCTAAAGAAATATGACGCTTCACATTTACATCAACACGAGGTCCGACGCCTGCGTAGAAATTCCAACCACTATCCGAAAGAGTCTTTACTCGAAAAGTAGTATTCAAGGTGATATAATCAAACATGTATTTCATATTCCTCTTCAGCATATTGAGTCCCGGATCTGTAGCCTCATAGAAATCAAAACTTCCACCTTTACGTAAGTAACCCACATTACTTGACAATGCATACCAACCCTGATCCAAATAATCCAATCCTATAGACATTTGATACGATGACAAAGACTTATCAAAAAGGTCCTCACCTTCATTCACCAAAGAAGAGAAAGCCATACCATTCTCTATTTTCAGAACCTGCGCCTTCATCATTATAGGCAAACACAAAATAAGACAAACCAACCATGCACAACTTTTGATCTTCATAACTTACCGTATTTAGTTTACTATAAAACGCCTAAAGAACAAAATTCGTATAAATACAATAAATTGGTAATTACAACGTATTCTTAAGGATACGCTTAAATACAACATCTCTGAGATTACGGGCGATCGGGATTTGATAGGATTCGATACGTAATCTATTCCCTTCTACCAGATCGACACGATCCGCATTAATTATATACGATTTATGCGTTTGGAGAAATTGATCATCGGGTAGGGATTCCCCGATCCGCTTCAAGGTTGAATGGGTCAATACTCTACCGGAAGTAGTATAGATGCTAACATAATTTTCCAACGCCTCTACAAATAAGATATCTCTTAGGTAGATCTTACGCATTTGCTTCTCGCTTTTCACGAAGAACGAGGCATCCGCATCCGGCGTGTTCTCCCGAACCAACAGGTCGTGTACCTTATTCACGCCTTTTAAGAAACGCTCAAAGGAAATAGGCTTCAGCAAATAATCCACGACATCCAGCTCATATCCTTTCAAGGCATATTGCTCATAAGCGGAAGTAACGATCACTTTGGGAGGCTGGTTTAAGGTCGCCAATAAATCCAAACCGGAAAGATAAGGCATCTCGATATCTAACAAAAGTAAATCCGGCTGCTGAGTTTTCAACAGAGTATTTAATTGGATAGCGTCCTCACATACACCGGTCAAGGAGAGAAAATCCACTCGCTCCACATACGATTGCAATCCTTTACGGGCCATCGGCTCATCATCTGTTATCACGCAGGTTATTGTCATATATCTTCTATTTCAATCATTAATTCCGCTACGAACTCAGTCTCTTCTTTCCGGGTTTCCAAACGGTGCTTATTGGGATACAATAAAGATAATCGGCGGCGTAAATTTACCAGACCGATGCCTTTACGTTGCCGTTCATCCACCGATTTACGCAACGCTTCGTCCTCCGCTGAAAGCTCGGGGATGGAGTTTCGTATAAACAAACTGATCCGGTTATTTTCCCATTTCATGATAATATCCAATTGATAATCGCCACCTACGTATTTAAAAGCGTTCTCTACCAACGGGAGGAAGAGTAACGGATAAATATTCAGTTCATTCAATTCGGGCGGAAACTCTACACGCAACCGCAGGCGTTCACTCATACGAAGCTTACGCAAAGCTATATAAGTTTTCAAATAATCAATTTCTTGTAGGATACTGACCTTCTGATTACCGCCATACAGTTGGTAACGCAAGAGTTCGGATATCATCTCTAACGTGCGACGAGGCGCCTTGTTACTTTCATCAATCTGGAAATAAACGGTATTAAGCGCATTAAACAAGAAGTGAGGATGATATTGGGATTTCAAGGACTTCAATTCCGTCTGTAATTGATCATTCTTGATCTTTTCCAGTTGGATACGCTGCTCGGCGTAATCTTTATCCAATACTTGAGCTCGCTGAACATTATAGACCATAAACGCAAACAAACACCCTATCACGTTCGCGATTATTATATCGTCCATATGGAAAGCATCACCGGTAAATATACGGGTTATTGCCAACGTAGCATTCACACCCAATATAATAAATAAGAAAGGCATTCCATACGATCTCCAAACAAATTTCCACCTATTCGGTTCTTTCGCTCTTCGGCTCTTCTCGATCTGCCATCTGAAATAAATAAAAAACAAATAAGAGACAAATGCAAGGATCACGATCTCTAGGATACTATTCCCCAAGGACTGTGTCCAGTAGTGTCCTTCTTTCGTATAATCCGTTACCCAGCGGATACAAGAATACAAAGAGACCGCAAAAATCATGGCATATACCCACTTATATATCTTTTTCATAAACCATTTGTCTAGAGGTTTCACAAATTTATTCTTTTACTTTCATCTACGCTATGCTTCCGGTGAGATTCTTTCACCTCCAAACCACGATTTATACGATAGGTCAAAGAGATACCGACTACCGTCCGGTTCATCCGTTCTTTTATAAAGGCATGTTGGGTAGGAGTCATCACACTCATTCTCGATACATTCGAATGGAAAATATCCCGTGCGAATAACTGGATCGTTCCCCGGCCTTTCCATATCTTCTTTTGGATACCGACATTTATTTGCCATAACGGATAGATCGTAGCTTGTCCCGCCGCCATTTTCCCATTATAGAAACCGATAAGTTCAGCGCTCCAAGTCCGGGCAAAGTTAAACTGATTCGAGATCCCGATATTCGGTGTCCATCTCTCATTCACCTTTACTTGATAATTCTCCGGCAAACGATACCGGTTATAGATCCAGGATGCGCTGACGTTCACGTTCCAAAATGAGGTTAGCGGTAACTGGGAGGTACTGAGCCGGGGACCTACGCTGACGCAGGAAGAGAGATTTTCCGGTGAGACATAAACGACATAGTTCCCTTGATCCAAATAGCTCTTGATAATTACATCCTTCGTATAATTGAAAGCAAGCCCCACCCGGAATAAATCGCCATGTATATAGGCCAGTTCCAGATTATCGGATAATTCCGGGCGTAATAAGGTGTTACCTTTATCATACGTATACTCATCGTGGATATATACAAACGGATTCAGGTCCCGGTAATTCGGACGGACAATCCGTTTGCCATAAGTAAGCGACAGCCTATTCCCATTCCTCAAGGCATACTGAACAGAAAGCGTTGGGAACAAGTGCGTATAATGATTGGTAAACGAGGAGTCTCTTTGATAAGCGTTACCCGATTGTTCGCCCTCTATGCGGGTATTTTCCAGACGAAGACCTGCCTCCAGACTTATAGAAGAGAATTTGGCGTCAAGCTGTACATAGCCTGCGTTTATATTCTCGTCATACTGAAAATCACAACTCAAGTCATGGTCCGACTGCCAAGAATCACCTTGTAGCCGATTATAATCAGCGTTATTTTCAATAGAGACGAAAGAGGTCTTGGCGCCCGCATGGAACGTGAAGGATTTCGAGAAAGGCCACACCAGATTCACTTGTCCGGAGTATAAATGGATTCCTCCACCCATATCCCCAAACAAGGTATCTTGGCTATTCAAATATTGATCTTCCTCGTATCGATAACGCAAGTAGTCCATAGAGGCATCCAAGACCCCACCATCAGAGTTAAAGGCATGTGTTAAACTTAAAACAGCCGTAAAATTATCCTGTGAACGATTCTGATCGTTCAAGGTGCGAAGCGAACCTCCGGTTTGTGGAGATCGCTTAGGAATGGATGAGTTCATATCTCCCTCAACCTTGTTACCCGCCAGATTACCATCCGTCGAAAACCCGATCGTAGTCTTATCCGACATTTGATAATCGATCCCGAAACGATAATAGTTTGATGTATTCTTCCAAATTCGATAGGAAGATTGCGTCATCTGCCCGCTCTCCCCTTCCGGCCGCCAGCTTTCCAGATAGCTTCTCTCCACATACAGATCATCGTAATCATTCTTCCGGGAATAGGAATAAGAGAGATAGAAGTTGAACTTATTCGTTCGTAGATTCAGGGTAGTAGAAGCGAAACCCTCCCCATACTTACCTTGGTCATAACTACCGTTTACCGAAAGGTTCATTCCCCTTCGCAATATCTTCTTCGTACGTATATCGATAATACCGGAGTTTCCGCTAGCGTCGTAACGTGCCGATGGATGCGTAATCAAATCGATTTTATCCGTAATAGAGGCAGGAGTCGATTTTAAGAGGTTGACAAGATCTTGCCCCGATAAATAGGTCGGCTTACCATCCATCAAGATATTCGCACCGTTTTGACCATTCAAGAAAATAGTGCCATCATTTTGTATCACGACTCCCGGCAAACTGGTCAACACGTCGTAGACATTCCCTTGGCTTTGGGTGATAGAGGCATCCAGCCTATAAGTCATCTTCCCCGGTTTCATCTCTACCGTAGGGAGCTTAGCCATTATCACCACCTCCTGTAACTTCTGGTCCGCTATCGTATCGACCTGTCCCCAACCACAAAAAGGGGTAATTATCAATAGAACTATTATAAAAAGATTCCTGCTCATGTCGTTTTTATATCAAAATTACATCAGCAGGAATATCCAATCAAATTATTGTGACCAACGGAAGTATCCGGGGGATGAAAGGTAAAATCTCCTACTTTTGCCTTCTGAAGTGAATAACTTGCGGCTTGTCGAGTGAATAACTAACGAGTATACCCAGTGAATAACTAACGGCTTTAGAAGTGATTAGTTATTCACTTCTAAACGCTTTTTCCAGCTGTTGATCAAGCAAAATTCTCATTTCCATAAAGTCATCCACGAAGAGGCTTTTCTGTCTTTTTGAGTAGTATTAGAGCTTTTCCATAACATCTCATTTCCACAGGAATCACAAGATAAAGAAGGGGAGATAACAATAAACAGTGCTTTTCCAATGAAAAAGACCGTTTTCGATACACATTAGGCGACAAAAGCCTACACATACGGTTGCGTTAAGCAACGCCAGTAGTGCCATTGGGCATTATAAGCAGTCGCAAATAGGGTTGTAAGTAGTCGTGAATGGGCATTCTTACCTCCTTATAGCCCTATCGTAACACCGTTTTTCCCTCCTTTTGCTCCATCGGATATGAATTACGATGAATTATTTTCGCTAGAACAAAAGGCTATTTTTCGGCATTGCTCTATCAATGAACCGATTGCTGATTTATTTTTTCAAATTCAAGCACAAGACGTACCTTAGCCCGGAAAAATCGATTCTCCGGGACTTCCGATTACAAATTGTCAATCCTAACAAATTGTCATATCCTTCGATCGTCTTTCTCGAAATCTCTCAAAGATGATTATCAATTCAATAAAAAAACGTATTTTTGTCACATACAATCTATAAACAACCCAAGATATGGAAGTGACAGTCAAGAAAGTAGAAATTACCTTACCGGAGGTAGACATGGCCTTGCTCAAAGAACTGGCCAAGAAATTCGGTTGGAATATCGGCAGGAAGAAGTCCGGTATAGAGAAGGGGCTGGAGGATATCAAGGCAGGAAGGGTTTATAAGGCCAAAGATATGGAAGATCTAAAAAAGCATTTGCTAAATCAATAAACCATGTACGACGTACAGACTACTAAGCAATTTGATAAGAGTTTCAAGAAATGCTTGAAAAGGAATTGCAATCCAGAACTCCTATGGGAAGTTATCGGCATTCTTCAAGAAACCGGTTCCCTCCCAATGCAATATCACCCCCATAAACTAAGCGGTAAATTTGAAGGCTTATGGGAATGCCATATTAAAAGCGACTGGCTCTTAATATGGCACAAAACAATACCGAACTGGTCTTGATCATGACCGATACCGGTACACACGCTGATTTATTTTAAGACTTGGGATGATCCACTCGGCCTGCGAATAAAATGGCACCCGTACTATTCTCCTTTAAGACATAGCCGAAGGGATGATCAAAACGAAGTTCCTTTAAAGTGGTAGCGGGAGGAAGCGCACTTGTATCCATATCTACTATCGTAACAGCGGCGGCTTCCGTGCCGGACTCATCGACCTTAATAAAGGTATTTTGTTTTATCAAGCCTATAAATAAAGGCTGTTCGGTTGATATATTCGTGAAGTCTGCCTCCGACTCTTTAAAGGCATCCTTGACTCCCAATGTCCTCATCACATCTGTTAAATCCATACTTGATTCCATCGTAAAGCGAGGCAAATAGAGGTCGAACGAATAAGAACTCAGGTTACTCATCCACTGGTTCCAACGATCCGCATCCAAGTCCGCAATCAACTCATCTAGCGAGGTTTTCTTCTTATCGGACGGCATAAAAAGAACCAGACTAAACGCTCCGTTTCCATAAGGTAGTTCCACGACAGATACCTGCTCATCACCATAATAATAATTTGTCGCTTGTTGTTTCATGGTAGGAACTTTGATCTCTGATCCGTCCTTTAGATGGAACGGCTTGTCCTTTGTATCTCCCTTATCGAACTCCATTTTCCACACTCCCTTGAAATAAATGGCGTTGATCAGGCATGCCAATGTATTGGGACTGATTGTCTCCAGCATCTTAGGGATCAAATCATTCGTTTTATTGGCGCACCAATGGTTGATCTTGTCCACCGTCTCCATATTGAACGGCTCGTTATAAACCTCGGCATTATAATATGTCTGATTGGTCTTTACAAATGGTTCCAGCATTTGGAAATCATCCTTGATCCACATACTATTCGCATTCATGAAAACAGTACGACCATCCAACTTGGGAAGCTCCGTCTGCATCATTTGGGCATAAGCGTTTATCTCCTCGTTGGTTAAGCCCTCATAACCTAAGGCTTCTTGTAGCTCTGTATACGTATTACCATTCGCCCCATTCAATACCATACCCAAACAAAAGGAGGCGCTTAAAGGAGAGATACAAAAATTCGACTCCTCCTTGCCAGCCATTTCCTTATAAAAATTAAAAGCGAACTTCTGCCCTCTAGCGTTTACCTCTATCGATTTAGTATCCAAAGGTATATCATATCGCTCAGTATCGGTTCCGAAAGGTTCTCCGAAAGAATCATTGTCGCACCCAGTCAACGCAAACAAAGGTATGCAGAGACAGAGCGACAGGAATAGGTAATTGTTGGTCTTCATAACTTGATATTTTTAATGTCCTTATATCTAATTGATGAATAGGTCTCCGTAAAAGTTGCATCCCGCCTATATATTTCACGACTGTGCCCCAACTAATGGAAATGTAGGGATATAATAAAAGCCGTATCACTGCGGATCAGTTATACGGCTAAACTGGAGTAAGCTATGACGGGAGATGATCAGCGGTTATGCTTGATCAGATTCATAAACTCCTCGCGCGTCTTAGCTTGTTGGAAAAAGCCGGTGAAATCAGAGGTAGTCGTCAAGGAATTTTGTTTCTCCACGCCACGCATCTGCATGCACATATGTTGCGCCTCGATCACGACCATCACGCCCAACGGGTCCAAGGTCCTCTGGATGCAATCCTTGATCTGCATCGTCATACGCTCCTGTATCTGGAGACGGCGGGCGAAGATATCCACTACCCTAGGGATCTTGCTTAAGCCCGTAATATATTTCTTGGGGATATAAGCCACGTGGGCCTTGCCGAAGAAAGGCAACATATGATGCTCACAAAGGGAGAAGAAATCGATATCTTTCACGATAACCATCTGTTTGTAATCCTCTTCCTGAAACATGGCGGAACGGAGCACCGCCTCCGGGTCCTCATGATATCCCTTGGTTAAAAACTGCATGGCTTTCGCCACACGTTCCGGCGTTTTAAGCAGACCCTCACGCCCGGCATCCTCACCCAGCAAACCCAATACTTCCTTATAATGGCCGGCCAAAGCTTCCCGGGCACGTAGCGTCTCTTCGTTTACTTCTGACATTCTCTTTAATTTAGGGGAATTTTTATCTCTTCTCGTACGATATACATTTCCTTCCCGTATTTCGGGAAAGCACCCATCAACAGGCGCATCATATGATAGGCCTCCTCATGCGAGCGGAAATCTCCCACACGCAACTTCCAGAACGGGGCGTTGTAAGTGACATACGTCGGGATCTCTGGAAAAAGCTCCTTGATTTCCTTCTCCTTACGAAAAGCCTCGTCTTTCGAGACCCGTTGGTTATTACCGGAAAATACCTGCGTACGATACCCTTGTACCTTCAAGAAGGTAAGGCTATCGGTCGTCTCCACGTTCGCTCCACGCATACGCTCACCCACCATCTCGCGGATAGCGGCGGATTGATTGATAACGACCTCGCCTTTTCCCAAACCGGATCTCTGCAACGCATCGAATATGGTCGAACGCTCACCTTCCAACGCCGTCTGAGCGAATAAAGATGAAGTACCGGCCATCATAAAGGCAAATAGCAATAAGATACAAGGAATTCTTTTCATAGATAGAATATTAAAAAGAGTATCTTTCCCCATTCATTGAGGGGAAAGATACCTTCTTATTATGAATTAATTAAAAAGCCTCGATAATCGGCATGAATTTGTCAACGGCCAAAGAAGCGCCACCGATCAAACCACCGTCTACGTTCGGTTTAGCGAACAATTCCTTAGCGTTACCGGCGTTACAGCTACCACCGTAAAGGATCGTGCAGTTATCAGCTACCTCATTGCCATATTTAGCGGCCAAAGTAGCGCGGATGTGAGCATGGATCTCCTCAGCTTGCTCAGCGGAAGCAGTCTTACCTGTACCGATAGCCCATACCGGCTCGTAAGCCAAGACGATCTTGCCGAAATCCTCAGCGGAAAGATCGAACAAAGAACCAGCGATCTGAGCGTCTACTACCTCGAAGTGCTTGCCAGCTTCTCTCTCCTCCAAAACCTCACCGATACAGAAGATCGGAGTCAAACCGTTAGCCAAAGCCAACTCAACCTTCGTCTTCAAGATCTCCGGAGTCTCATGATAATAAGCACGTCTCTCAGAGTGGCCTAAGATCACATATTTCGCGCCAGTAGAAGCTACCATAGCGGCAGAAACCTCACCTGTATAAGCACCTTTTTCCTTGTCAGCGCAGTTCTCAGCTGCAACACCGATCTTGTTTGTATCGATAGCGGCAGCAACGCTTGCCAAGTGAGTGAACGGAGTACCGATGATCACATCGCAATTCGGAGTCTTACCCTTCAAAGCCTCGTCCAAACCTTTAGCCAAAGCAAGACCTTCAGCAAGAGTAGTGTTCATTTTCCAGTTTCCTGCAACAATATTCTTTCTCATAACTTAATAATTTAAATATGTAATACAAATAAATCTCTATTCAGATTCTTTTCCTTTCCGGCGACGGCGATTGCGCAAGGCATCGTATCCCCAAACCAGCAACAAAGGTACGGTAAAACTTAATAGGTTGGTTATTAGCCGGGCATCTTCTTTCGCTTTCCAGTCGGTATTTCCTTCCAGATAGCCGTTTACGATCGTTTTCAGGTCTTCTTCCTGTGGGATATCGTTGTAATGCCACTTCATCAAGATCGTACCTTTCTTCAGCAAGACCAATCCCGGATTGGAGCGGATGATCGTTTTCAAAAGGACATCATCGGCCATAAGAAACGGATACTCGGCACCGGTATTATCGCTCCATGTAGCGATAGCATCAGCGGAAGAACCCGTCACGCAATAGAAGCCCAAGCCGTTCTCCAAGGCGTAATCGTATACGTTATTAATCTCGTCGATACGCTCATCATCCGCATTCTCCAGACGGGGAGCGATCAAAAGGAAAAGACCTTTCGGGTCGTTCAGCAACTCATCAGTCACGTCTGCGTCATTCTCATTATAGATATGAAATGTGGTAACGGGGGGAACGTATCCTTGTTTGATCAGCTTGGTCTTTGAATCCACGAAAGTCCACGTGCTATCATCGGCCGGGGCGTTCTCCAAAGAAAATTCTTTCTGTACACCATCCTTCTCGTAAATAAAAGAATACGCATATTCATCTTCGGGCGCACCTTCCGGTATCGACATCAAGGCAGGGATATTCGCACCCAACTTATAGGGACGGAAATCCAAGATCGGCAAATGATTATAATTCCGGTAAGCGAAACCGATAGCGAAGACATATGCCCACAAGGCCACGAACCAGTAGACATGGTAGGTATAGCCTTGTAAAAGCCGCTGATTATGGATGAACACGTAAATAGCGGCGGCCAAAAGTACGACATTCTTATAGAAGGTCTGCCAATTACTGATCACCAAGGCATCCCCGAAGCAACCGCAATCCGATACGGGATTGAAGATCGCCAGATACAGCGTCAGCGGCGTCATGAAAGACATCATCAGCAAGGTCAAGAAGGTCGTATACCGCCGGTACACCCCCAATAGCATACAGACACCCAGCATGAATTCCAGAGCGGACAAATTAAAGGAGATCAATACCGTAAAGGGTTGCAGCTTATCCAGCCCAAAGGAAGTCAGATAGTCGCCAATCTTAATGGCGCCTCCCATGGGATCGACAGCCTTCACCGTCCCGGAGAAGATAAAGACAACTCCCAGTAACAGGCGGCAGACCTCCGCGATCACTTTCTTTACGGTTTCCTTATATTCCATGTAGCTCACTCCTCGCCAAACTCCAGCTTAATCAAGCCGAAGAGGGCATAATTGATCATATCCATGTAGTTAGCGTCCACTCCCTCGGAGACGAGTGTCTTGCCTCCATGACTCTCGATTTGCTTGGTCCGATAAATCTTCATCAAAATAAGATCCGTGTACGAGCTGATACGCATACTGCGCCACGCCTCATCATAGTCGTGATTCTTGGCGTACATCAGTTCCTTCGTCTCAGTGATGTATTTATCGTATAATTCCAAGGCTTTATCTATCGTGATATCGGTCGTATCCGCGAATCCCAACGCCAACTGGATCAAACCGATCACACCATAATTAACGATGGCGATAAACTCCGGACGGATTCCCTCGTCCACCATGCTCGTCCCCTTAATCTCCAAGCTACGGATACGGTTCGCCTTGATAAATATTTGGTCAGTAACCGACTGGGGACGCATAATCCTCCACGACGGCCCGTAATCCTTCAACTTCTTCCCGAACAACTCCCGGCACAGGGAGATCACTTGCTCGAATTGTTCCTTTGTATTTGGCATACTATCCTAGATTATACCCGCGAATATAGGAAAAAAGACGTAGATGTTCTCGAAAATTCAAGACAACAAAAGCTAATAAGATAAATGAAAAGAGGTTACAACGAAAAGGAGCCACTTTATAAGCGGCTCCTTTTCGTTTTCTTACATCTTATATATCGTTATGAACAGCGTAATGAGCGTCCTAAACGCAACACGGTAGTCTTTGTGATACCGTTCAATTCGCAAAGTTTACTAACGGAAGTACCGTATCTTTTAGCGATAGCGCCAAGCGTATCACCGGATTTAATACGATGATAAACCGGAGTAGCCTCCACATCATTCATTGTATTCGTATTTTCTCCTAAAGAAGCGGTAGCGGAAGAACTTGCCTGTACCGTGATTTTCTTAGAAGATCCGGAAGCGGTCGATTTCTTTTGAGTTTGAGCTTTTGGAGTCGCTTTAGCCGCGGTTTCCACTCCGGCACTACAACGAATGGACTGGCCGATACGTAACATAGAAGTAGATTTCAATCCATTTAAACGACAAAGCTCATTCACTGTCGTACCATATATACGTGCGATTTTACCTAAGGTATCACCGGATTTTACACGATGGTACACCATCTGACTATTGGAAGATGTATAGATATTGCTCTTACGTCCGTTAATCTTGACGTTACGAAACACATATTGATCCTGATGAGGTATTGAGTTCTCGAAGTCAATAATATCAGCCGGGTTAATAGCCTGCCCAAGAAAACGAGTCTCAAAATGCAAATGAGATCCCGTAGAGCGTCCTGTATTTCCCCCTAAAGCGATCGGATCTCCAGCCCGTACGATATCGTTCACACCTACTAAGAATTTAGATAAATGACCATATACAGTCTCTAAACCATTCGGATGGCGAATCACAAGATAATAGCCATATCCCCTACGCTCGAAATTCTTGATACGCACCTTGCCGTCAAACGCCGCACGGATCGTATCACCAATTTGCACTTTCAAGTCGATCCCCTTATGCATCCGTCTACGGCGAGGACCATACTTTGAAGTGACCCTTGTCATAGAGTCCATAGGCAAGACAAAAGTAGAACAATCGATTACGCAAGAATCCGGAAGATCAACCTTCTTACCCCGGAAAGGATTCACCCATTCATTTGTCCACTCGCCATATAATTCATCGGCAGGAAACATCAAGTTCTCCCTTGCCTCCAACTCCGCTTTCTCATTAATCTCCGCAAGCTCCTTCAAAGCCATATCTTTCTTAAAGCCAACACGGTCGGCCATTAACTCAGATACACGCTTGTCCATAAGTTTGTGGGTTGGATGATTGGGAGTCTCCGGAGTTTCCGGTTTCACCGGATTCTCCGCATTTGCAGTCGATACCATCACAGCGGCACAACAAATGAATAGAAATGTCTTTATACTCATTTTTTGATAACTTTCATTCTTATAATTCAGGATAAAACGGCAATACCCGGCATCTCTGCCTGATTGTCAACTTGTCAAAGTTCGGAAATTTGAATAAGCCGACAAAATTGATTAACGAAAAATTTCTGCAATGACTTTGAATAAAAGCAAAACAAGCGAATAAACAAACTAAATATCAAAGACTTACAGAACAATATGTTTCACAACATATTAGCTAATCATTCCCCAATTTATCTTCCTTGTGAACAGAGTTTTGAGCCTTTCGCTCAATATCCGGTGCTGTTCGGACAATAATTCGGGGTCTTCGTCAAGAACTCCTTGAGCGATATCCCGCGCATACTGAAGTATTTGTCCATCGGCCGCCAAGTCCGCTATTTTAAGGTCTATCCCCTCGCCACTTTGTCGGGTACCTTCCAGATCTCCATGTCCCCGGAGACGGAGATCCGCCTCAGCGATCTCAAAACCATTCGTACTGTTCACCATAATCTCCAGTCGCTTACGAGTGTCATTACTTAGTTTATAGGAAGAGACCAAGATACAATAAGATTGTTCAGCACCACGTCCTACCCGGCCACGAAGTTGATGAAGTTGAGAGAGACCGAAACGTTCAGCACTCTCGATCACCATGACGGATGCGTTCGGCACGTTCACGCCAACCTCTATAACCGTAGTAGCCATCAAGATTTGCGCCTCGCCGGAGATAAACTTCTGCATCTCGGTATCCTTATCCGCCGCTTTCATACGGCCATGTACCATACATACCTTATATTCAGGGAAGACCTCCTTGAACGTCTCAAAACCGGCCTCCAAGTCTTTATAATCCAGTTTCTCATTTCCTTCAATCAAGGGATATACCACATAAACCTGACGCCCCTTTTGTATCTCTTTCCGAAGGAACTCATAAAGTTGTGCCTTTTTATTATCATAGCGATGAAGCGTCTGTATCGGTTTACGTCCCGGAGGTAACTCATCAATCACCGATACATCCAGATCCCCATACAAAGTCATCGCCAAAGTACGGGGAATCGGGGTAGCCGTCATCACCAACACATGCGGCACGATCGCATTCTTCGTCCAAAGGCGTGAGCGTTGCTCCACACCAAAACGGTGCTGCTCATCGATAATCGCTAATCCCAACGAAGAGAAAACCACTGTCTCCTCAATCAGCGCATGCGTCCCGATCACGATCTGGATCTCACCGCTGGCAATAGCCGGTAATATCTTATCCCGCTCTTTCTTCTTGGTAGATCCGGTCAAAAGAGCGACCTTAACGTCCATATCTTTCAGGAATCCCATGATCGTCGCATAATGCTGGGTTGCCAATATCTCGGTAGGAGCCATCATACAAGCTTGGCAATGATTATCTATCGCCAATAGCATAGACAATAAGCCTACCAAAGTCTTGCCACTCCCCACATCACCTTGCAGCAGGCGATTCATCTGCCGCCCGCTACCCATATCGATCCGGATCTCACGGACTACCCGTTTCTGGGCGTTCGTCAACTCAAAAGGAAGATACTCTTTATAGAATGTATTGAAATAATGGCCGACCGTAGGGAATACGATCCCTTTTAGCTTCAGTTTCCGAACACTAGCAGTACGTAATATATTTAATTGTATGAAGAAAAGCTCGTCAAACTTCAAACGTAACTGGGCGTCACGCAACTTAGCGGCAGATTCCGGGAAATGGATATTCCGCATTGCCTCTGTCATAGACATCATATGGATCCGTTTCAATACGTCGGGGGAAAGCGTCTCTGGAAGTTCCCAGTTCAGCCAGCTTAACAACGTATATTGCAGGTTCTGGATCGCCCGGGAATTCAAGAAAGATTTCTTCATTTTCTCCGAGGTATTATAGAAAGGAGTCAAGCCATTCGCCACTTGATCAGCTTGCTCCATTGAGTCGATATCCGGATGCGGTATGTTATAGGTATGCCCGAACTCCGTAGGCTTTCCGAAAACTATATACTCGGTATTGGGACGATACTTATCCGTCACATAATTCAAGCCCTTGAACCAGACCAAATCGATCGTGCCCGTACCATCCGAGAACTTACCGACCAGCCGTTTACTCCGTCCCTCGCCTAGCGTATCGAAATAGAGAATCTGGCCTTTCAACTGGATATAAGGCATATTCCCACTGATCTCAGCTACTTTATAAAACCGGCTGCGATCTATATATTTATAAGGAAAATAAAAGAGCAAGTCCTCATACGACGATATCCCCGCTTCCTTTTGCAGGATATCCGCCTTCTTGGGTCCTACTCCCGGCAAGTACGTAATCGATCGCTTATCAAGGTCCAGCATAACATCTATGAGTTTTTAGGGTTTACCGGGCAAACATCGCTTCCGCTATTAACAAATCAAAGGGCGTGGTAATCTTGATATTCTCACGATCACCGGGAACCGTATCAATCGCATGCCCCATCGCCTCCACCACAGAAGCGTCGTCCGTAAATAAAGACGAATAAGGTTGCTCATAGGCTTTTGTCAATAATTCCAGATGGAAGACTTGCGGGGTTTGTACAGCCATATAGCGGGAACGGTCCACCGGATGGCTCCCTTTTCCATCTGTCTCACGCAGGGAATCAATCATCGGAACAACCGGGATAACGGCTCCCGTGACAGCCGCTTTATCAAAGCAGGCCTCAACAACCTCCGGAGAGACGAAAGGACGAACGCCATCGTGCACAGCGACCAAACTCAGACCGCTATCCTCCTCCCCCTTCCGACGCCTCTCCGCCAAAAGCCAATCCAACCCATTCTTAACCGAGAAGAAGCGAGTATCTCCCCCTTTCACGATCGCATGCGGGACCTTGCAGCCGATTTCCTTGCAAAGCATATTCCAATACGGCTGATGATCCTCCGGAAGCACAAGGATTATACGTGCGGAAGCATCCCAACGATGAAAAGCCTCTAACGTATGCATCAAAAGAGGTTTCCCCCGCATAGGAATAAACTGCTTCGGCAGATCTCCACCCATACGAAGCCCTTTACCCCCGGCAACGATCAAGACGTACTTATTCATCAATCCAATTCCTCCAAAACTTTTTTAACTTCCTCATCCACTTTATACAGCTTCTCCTTGCAGAGCTTGATCAGACGGGTAGCTTCTTTTACCTTCTCGGACAGGATATCGACATCCAAGTCTCCATTCTCGATCTCAGCCACGATCTTACGAAGTTTCTCGATCGCCTCGTTATATGTTTCTTCTTTCTTCGCCATATTAATTATGTATCGGACGGTTATAAAACCACCCTCTATGGTTTGATAATACTTTTTATTTCACCATCGATGAAGCGAGTCGTCAGTTCTTCGCCGGCTCGCAAATCAGAGGCATGTTTGATAATCTTGCCATCTTTCAAGGCTAAGCTATATCCCCTCTTCAATATATAATCAGGAGAAGCCATCTTGATAAACTGCTCCGTAAGCTGGATAAAACGCCCACTCTCGGAAAGTTTAGAGGTAATACCGTTCCGCAAGCGAAGTTCCGTATTCTCAAGCACCGACTGGCGGCGTGATAACAAACCCGATGCCATCGCAGGTAAACGACTCGCTATCGTTTGCAGTCCCGAACGATTCCGCTCGATCCGGCTTGTCACGATAGAAGGGAAACGGGTCGCTACCAATTGTAAATAGTTTTTCTGTCGGGATAGAATATCCATAGCCAATAAACTCACGTCTTGACGCAAACTCTCCAACTCCTCACCAACGCTATCCATTCGGGAAATAAGGAACTCGGCGACAGCGGTCGGTGTCTTCATCCGGGTATGCGCTACCAAATCTACAACCGTATCATCCCGTTCGTGCCCAATACCCGTGATAATCGGTAAAGGGAATTGAGCGCAATTCGCCGCCAACAGATAAGAATCGAAGCTATTCAAGTCCGAGGTAGCCCCACCTCCACGGATAATCACGACCACATCAAAAAGATCTTGATGTTGATAAATCCGGTCTAAAGCCGCTATTACAGAAGCCTCCGTCCGTTCTCCTTGCATCAAGGCGGGGAATAATTTGGTATAGAACGGATAACCTCCTTCATTCCGTGTCAACTGATTCATAAAATCCTCATAACCGGCAGCCGTCGGAGAAGTAATGATAGCGATCCTCCTAGGAAGTAACGGGAAAAGCAATTCCTTATTCAGCGTAAAGACCCCTTCCTCCTGCAATTGACGGATAATCTCCATACGCTTGCGCACCATATCACCTAACGTATAAGCCGGATCTATATCAAGCACCGTAAGACTCAATCCATACAACTCGTGGAACTCAACAGATACCTTCACCAACACTTTCAAGCCGGAAGCAAACATCTGACCGGTCTCCATCTCGAAATAAGGTTTCAACATACGAAACGTCTTCGCCCAGATAGACCCTCGTACCTTGGCCACCAATTGCCCGGTCTGCGCATTCTTCTCCACAAACTCCAGATAACAATGTCCGGAAGAAGCATTCACTCGCACATCGCTCATCTCCGCACGCACCCAGCAAGTCTCCGGGAAAGCCCTCGACAGCGCACCCCGTATACGAATATTCAGCTCTAACAAAGATAGAGCCTCTTTCTCACCCGATAAGTTATTTAGATTCGGCCGCATATTTACGCTCTTGTTTATAAGCTTTGTACACATCCGGGATGCCATATCCCAACTCAGCGTCCGGTTGCTCAAACTTACTGCCGAAACGCTGCAAAAGAGAGATTATATCCTTATTCGTCAGACTGGGAAACGCTTGCCATAGACAAACACCCAACCCCGCTAAGATCGGCGTAGCGAAAGAGGTACCGTTCGCGTAACGGATATTCCCCGTAGGATCTATCACGCAACAGCCCGTACCCAAGGCAACCACATCCGGCTTCACCCGGTAATCCGCCGTAAAGCCGACAGAACTGAAATTACTTTTCTTCTTACGATCCGTGATAGCGCCCACTGTCAATATATCCGGGGCATCCGCTGGAAAGGTTATCTTTCCCCAGCTACCGCCCCCCTCGTTGCCAGCGCTACTAAACAACAAGATCCCTTTTGATGAAGCCATCTTAGCGGCACGACTGATCAAGGAAGTCCTCCCGTCCAATTGATCTTGATGATAGTTCAGGGCCTCTACATCAAAAGAGAAATACCCCAACGAAGAAGAGACCACATCCACTCCCACGCTATCGGCAAATTCCATAGCTGCCGTCCAATAATCCTCCTCGATGGGAAACTCCGAACGGCTATCCTCGCTCTTTATCAGCCAATATTCGGCTTGGGGAGCCGTACCGACCATCAAGCCCGGCGCATCAGCGGCCAAGCAAGATAAGACCTTCGTCCCATGATCATCCCCGATGAAAACGCTTCGGCCGGGGAAAACCACGTTATGCGTTCCTAATAACCTCAAGGAATCAAATACGCTGATCCGATCCACGTTCATGAAACCGGCATCGACCACGGCCACACGCATACCCTTACCCTTAAAGCCCGCCTCATGCAATTTGATACCGTTCAGCATCTTGATCTGCTCCTCGGCATAACCGTAAGGCGATTTCTCCGGTTTATCTATTGGCATAAACCGTGTCGTATCATTCTCCTCCCTAGGAATATCGATTTCCTCGTCACCTTTCCAGACCCATTTCACGGAATCCACGATCGGGAGGCGCAAGAGACGCTCAGCGACCAAGCTATCCGGACTGGACACCACGACCGTAGAGAACCATTTACTCTCCAGCACCGGTTTTCCTCCATTGGCGGACAAGGTATCCAGATAAGCTTGAGCGATCGGCAAATCCGATTCCGACACCGATATACCTTGCCGGTTCCGTCGCTCGACAGACTCCTTGGAAAGATATTCCTCCGGGTTATCCAGCGTATAACCGGAATCCCCTTTATCTTTCAAATACACCCGAAAACGAAAACTTTCCCCCGCATGTACTCCCAAAGAAAACAAACTGAATACGAAAACGAATATTCCTATATATTTACTCATAGAACCTCACACAATTACGAATTACAAAGATAGATGATACCGCCGAATAAACAAAAAAGCCCGGCACTGGAATAGGCCGGGCTCATGTATAATTCTTCGTCTTATTCATTGATATTACAGATAGGGATCTCACGTTTAACACTTTGGCGTAAAGAAATCAAGGTCTCTGTAGCCGTAACACCCGGTATCTCTTGAATCTTGGAGTTCAAAAGTTCCATCAAGTGCTCGTTATCACGGGCATACAGCTTGATCAGCATCGTATACGGACCCGTAGTGAAATGGCATTCTACCACTTCGGGTATTTTCTCGAATTCCGGGACAACATCCTTGTACATAGATCCACGCTCCAATTTCACGCCGATATAGGTACATGTATTATACCCCAATATTTTAGGATTGATGTGATACCCTGAGCCAACGATCACATTCATATCAATCATGCGTTGAACCCGTTGATGAATAGCTGCACGAGATACACCGCACTCCTCGGCAACATCTTTAAAAGGAATCCTAGCATTCTTTGAAATAATGTTCAATATCTGCCGGTCCAGTTTGTCTATCTTCTCCATTTTAAATTCGCTTTATTATATGCATTCAGATTTAATGTATCAAAAGTATATAATAAATTTGAATCATATATCATTCTGAAAGAAAAAAGTAATCAATAAATAATAAAAGCGGGCAAAAAATGCTTTTTAGCATAATTTGCCCGCCTATTATCTTACAAACGTTCCGTTTCTATTTCTTCGCTACTTATTCTTTTACGATGTCAAGCAACTCAACCTCGAACTTCAATACGCTGTTCGGTTTGATATCTTGTCCTGCGCCACGTTCGCCATAAGCCAACTCAGCCGGGATCCAGAAGATATATTTAGAACCGACCGGCATGATCTGCAAGCCCTCAGTCCAGCCCTTGATTACTTGGCCAACACCGAACTCAGCCGGCTCACCACGATCCACGGAGCTATCAAACTTAGTACCGTCCAATAGAGTTCCGGTATAATGAACTTTTACCTTATCGGTAGCGGTCGGCTTTGCGCCTGTACCTTCTTTCTCTACCTTATATTGCAAGCCGCTCTCAGTCGTGATAACGCCTTCTTTTGTCTTATTCTCCGCCAAGAACTTATCGCCCTCTTCTTTTGTCTTCTTAGCCTCGCGAGCCTGAGCCTCTACGAAGTAAGTCTGCAAATATTGTTGAGCCTGTTGCGGATTCATCTTCATCGCGGAAGAATCCCCTTTGATAGCTTGGATAAAACCAGCGATCAAATCATCTACGTTAGCCTCACCACCCGGCAAAGTCTTTAAGTTTTCCTTATAACCGGCACCTGTGCTGATACCAATAGCGTAGCTTGCGCTATCGATAGAAGTCTTCAAGCTCGCGCTTTTGTGAGAATCACCGCAAGAGGTGAAAGATGCGCCCATTGCTACAATCACTGTAGCGACTAATACACTTAACTTTTTCATTTTTCTTTAACTCTTATATATTATTTTTCGATATCTAATAACTCAACGTCGAAGATCAACGTACTATTCGGCTCGATAGCCTCACCTGCCCCACGCTCGCCATAAGCAAGGTTAGACGGGATAAACAATCTCCATTTAGAACCGACCGGCATCAACTGCAAAGCCTCTACCCATCCCGGGATTACCTGTGAAACACCGAATACGGCGGGCTCGCCTCTCTGTACGGAGCTATCAAACACCTGACCGTTGATTAACGTACCGTGATAGTGGCATTTTACCTTATCGTTCGCCGTAGGTTTAGCGCCTGTACCATTCTTCAGCACCTCGTATTGCAAACCGCTAGGCAACTCTACCACACCAGCCTTATGCTTATTGATAGAAAGGAACTCCTCACCGGCTTTCTTATTGATCTCCAGTTTCTCTTGTTGAAGCTTCATGAAGTAATCATTGATCACTTGTTTTGCCTCATCATAACTAAGAGCAGGTTTTGCCTCTGTTAAGACGTCATTCAATCCCTGTACAAAATCTTCCACTTGAAGATCCTTGATGCCTGAGTTCTGGAAATTATTTCCGATACTTAAGCCAAGCGCATAACTTACTTTATCCATTCTTTTTTCTTGTTCAACTAATTATAAGCCACAAAAGTAATGCTTTTAATCGTATAACAGCATTTTGTAAGAACTTTTTATTTCATTCAAAGCTTTTTACGAAATAAAGTCGTAACTTCGTAACTATTAATATATACATCTATACATTAAACAAGTAACAGATGAAAAAGTTAGTCATACTTACCGGAGCGGGAATGAGCGCGGAGAGCGGTATCTCCACTTTCCGTGACTCGGACGGGTTATGGGAGAAATACCGGGTGGAAGATGTCGCCACGCCGGAAGGCTTCGCCGCCAACCCTAAATTGGTTCTCGACTTCTACAACCAGCGCAGAAGAGAGTTATTGAATACGAAACCTAACGCCGGTCACCTCGGGCTAGCCGCCTTGGAGAAAGATTTCGACGTACGGATCATTACCCAGAATATCGATAACTTACATGAACGCGCAGGTAGCAGCCACGTGATCCATCTGCATGGAGAGTTGATGAAGGCATGCTCCGTAAGGGATCTGGACACGACCTACGATCTATCGCCGGAGAACCCGGATATTCATCTGGGTGACAAGGACCCTCACGGAAATCAGCTACGTCCTTTCGTCGTATGGTTTGGAGAGGCGGTACCCATGATAGAGCCTTCCATCAAGCTGGTGGAAGATTGTGATATCTTCGTGATTATCGGCACCTCCTTAAACGTCTATCCTGCCGCCGGTTTGCTGAACTATGTGCGTCGGGGCCAGCCGATCTATTTGATCGACCCGAAAGATGTACGTACTTATCGCGACGACATCGAGCATATACAGGCCGGGGCCTCGGAAGGGGTCAAGAGGCTGACGGAGTTGCTTACGCAGAATTAAACAATTCATACACTCATTAGGTCTGACGAAGGCAAGTATAAACACGAAGTCCTTGGCATGCGAACACATTGCCAAGGACTTGTTTTTTTATCCGCTTCCATCCTCACGGAAGTACTTACGGATGAACTTTAATTTATTACTTTAGTATTAATATTAATCCAATTCCCGCCTGTTCATCCGTCACGGATTACTTGGATCGATACCCGCACGGGAATTGTATGATTATCTTATTTCGTTTATTTCTTATTTCACGATTGCCTTTACAGCTTCCTCGCCATCAACAGCTACCGCTACGATACCGGCAGGTACAGCGATTGTAGCGTTATCGGAGGTAAGAACAGTCTCAGCGACAACCTTACCTAAGATATTCGTGATAACGATAGACTTACCGGCTGCGCCTTGAACGGTTACAGTACCGTTGCCGGCTACGATAGATACGCCTTCAGCGTTAGCGCCTTCGATAGATGTTACCATATCCTCAGCGTCAGTCTTCTGGTATGCGTTGAAGATCAAGGCACCGTCAGAACCAGTCTTAGCTGCATCGAACTTAGAATCACCACGAGTCAATACCAAGCAACCATTCTGCATCTTCAACCATGCGGCGTAAGAAGGAGCGATGGAGCCGGCTACAGCCTCATTGTAACCCTTAGTAGCTTTACCACCCAAAGAGATATAACCCTTGCTCTTATCCTTGCTGTCTACCAACACATCATCAAGAGTTGAAGTAGCACCCTCATTGTAGATGTTAGATTCGAACAAGAACTCATTAGCCTCACCTTCCTCAGCCGTTACGCCAGCCACATTAGACGGAGTTACATAACGGAATGACCATGTTACGTTCTTATGGTTGTCACCTTGCAAGTTCACGATATACTTCGTGTTGATCTTAGCTTTCGTGTATGCATCGATGATATCAGCTACGTCCAACTTAGCCGGATCCATATCCTTGAACTCATTTACCAAGATAAACAAGCTGTCGCCTGCGTGAATAGCCTTCACGAAACCTACGCGAGTGTAACCGCCATCAATATCCATATACGGAGTCTCCAATTCGTGATCCTTGATCATAGCGGAATCGCCAAAGCTTACCAAATACTTACCATAATGGAAACCAGCATGGGCCTTAGTAGCGTGAGAACACTCAGCGGCACTAACTTGATGACCCGCATTATCAAAGTGATTGTGTTCGTATGTACAAGGAACACCCGGAGTACCGGCTTGGTCGTTACGAGCCACAGAAACCAAATATTGAGGTTTGATGTTACCCAAGCCACGATTTACCCAAACAGAGTCGATGATGAATGCCAATTTGCCATTAGCCTTTTCCTTGTTCCAGATACCGGCGTAATCAACATCCTTATCCAGTAAGTTCTTGTTCCATTCATCCATCAAGTACTCACCACGAGTCTTCTCTACAAAGTACAAGCTATCAGCGGTTTCGTTCTCACCTAAAGCGACGTTGTTGAAACGGCGGTATAATGGGGAGTCATCGATCTCCACAGCGAATGCGGAAGTACGGATTTCATTCTGGCCATTAAGCTTGTCATTCAAGTCACCTTCTGTCAAATCCAAGGTGTTATCATCAACAGAGACTTTAAGACTAGCATAGTTAGTTGAAGAACCACTAACCTCTTTAATGGTAGGCTCCTTATCTAAGACAGTCTTGCCATCTATTTTTCTGAGGAAATAAGCAGCATCCTTACTATTATCGTTAACATAGCAGTTACCATCCTTATCATAGAAAGGATAAAGATAAACTGTAATCTTTACTTCCTTTCCACCTACTTCCTTATACTTATAAGAAGTACGAGCTCCCACAATATTATCACCACCGTCTAGCTCTTCTTCACTTATGTAGTACTTACAAATATCTGCCTCTACCAACGCATAGTAATGTTTACCATCGATGCAGTTATTCTCTTTCAAGAAGAATGGGGTCGGATTTTTCTTCATCATGTATTTCTTTGCGGTACCGTCATAAGATAAGTAACGCTTCTCGCCATTAACAGCATTATATACATAATAAACATTTCTCACTAAAGTATCGCCAACACCGTACGTATCATTCTCTACAACCAATTCCAAACGGAAGTTTGACTTACCGTCGTTCTCGTCTACACGTACGATAGAGTCCTTACCTGCAGGAGTATACAGATATTTATCTAATGCCAAACCATGCAAGTAATTAAACGTATAAGTCTGAACTTTAGCCTCATCAGCGGATACATATTTGTAACCTAACTTCTTGTCGGCAACCAATTCATCCGCAACTTTCTTGAAAGACAAGGTATCAGTTCCATATCCGTAGAAACAGAATACATCATCACTACCTTCCACCTTAAAGAACTGAAGAGGAGAAGTAGTCTTTAATCTATCATTGAACTCACGGTTCGTGATATTTACTGTAGCCGTATTGGAAGTACCGTTCTTCTCAACTACCCATTGAGCGGCAGGTATATGATTGAAGTCTTGTCTCTTAGCTTGATATGTCCAACCGAAACTTCCGGCCAAGTTCGCCAAAGCGTAAGTGCCATTTTTCTCCGGTTGGTTTCCACCTGTAGATTTATACTGGATCGTATAGACACCATTAGGAATGGTTGTCAATGTCAAGCCTGTGAACTTCGTTCCGATCGTAACCTTTACGTTCTGATCGCCCGGAACAGGATATAATTTATTGCCACTACCATCAGTGCCCTTACGAGTACCAACACCGTCCTCATCTTTCGCAACATTGACAGTCAATACATTCATACCGTTCAATTGAGACATGTAGATGTACTCGTCTTTAACTGTTTCCAGTGGCTCTGACGTACCACTCTGAGTCCACGTAGAGTTGTTGTTCTCTTTCAAGAATGCTTTCCATTGATCGTCATTCTTATCACCTTTCTTATATTCATGAGCTACCTCCGCTACTTGAACATACAATTCTTCCTTCGCGGCATTGTAAGAAAACTTAAACTTGTATGAGCCGTCCAGACGTTTAGCCTTATCTGCATACTCCATATGGTCATAAGTATATTTCAAAAGCTTGTCGGATTCCGTACCGCCATAGTAAGCCGTATCAACAACTACATAAGCATCTTTCCCGTCAAATTTTTGATCTTTAGCCTGTAAATAAACATAACCATTACCAGCATTCTGAGCGTTCAAAGCCGTAGCTGTCATCAAATTGCTCTGCCCTTTCGTAACTTCCGGATCCATGTTCAGTCCAAAGAACAACTCAGCAGGTTTGTCCGTCTCTACTGATTGCAATAATGTATTCAAGTCATCAGCATCTAAAGGCATTGGAGTCTCACTAGGTTTCTCGCTCTTTAACGCAACTACCGTACCCAATTTATCCAAAGTCTTAGCCTTGACCAGATAATAACCAATCGCAGGATCATCAGCAATAGCCAAGATATAATCTCCGTTGTAAGAAACGATAGTATTTACATTATTTACCGTTTCACTCACCCATTCTGTAGCGGAGCCACCACCTAACGTAAGAGCGATCTTCTTTGAATTCTTCGTATCCTCCAAGTTGTAAGCCGTAGCAGGATCGACAGCCAAAGTCAAGCTTGTAGCCTTATTCACGAATGAATAAAGGTATTTGCCTAAAGAGGTTTTCTTAGCGGAAACAGTCCAAGTAGCCTTGTTCAAGGAAGAAAGATTCGTTGAAACATTCGCCGAATTGTTCAATTTGCCGAATTGTTCTCCTGTCTCAACAGTCAAGTATTTACTACTTTCTGTCCCCAACAAGATTACGTCGCCTTTCTTCGCATCAACCTGCGCACCTGCGGAAAATGCAGTCGCAAGCATGGCACTAGCCAGAAACGTTGTAAACTTTTTGTTCATAAATCGAAAATTTAATATTAATAATAGTGTTAATTAAATACCGTTCAACACTTTAAATCATCGACCACTACTCGAAAACGACTAGTCTAAACGATCGTCTAAATCTTGCGTTTTTTTAGTGTCGAAACGGGAGGTTTGTTGAAAGAATCGGTTGTTTCGTAGAGGATAACCTATCCTATTGATAAGAAAGAGAATAAGTGATAAAAAAATAGCTCGGAAGGGTTGCAAGTATCGAAGAAACGCGTACCTTTGCAAATGACTAAAAGAATCGATCGTTTAAACTAGTCGTTTCTATCCCATAAAAAATTCTCAAATATCAACGTATTTAACTATACATTAATGTACGAGCGTACATTAAAAGAACAATTCATTTCTACTTTCAATTATCTATTTATATTTTACTTCTAATACAGACTATTTCCCGCGAATCTCCCTGTCAGTAAAACAGCATTCATACAATCCTTTTGACTGAAATAAAGCGCATATCGTGACATAGCCTATTCGTAAAAGAGGCAAGATAATGGGAAAAAGGAGGTTGTAAGCGGCGTTTTATGCGGCAAAGTACTACTTTTTACACACGAGTATCGACAAAAGCCTACGCTATCGGTCGTGTTTGGCAACGCCAATAGTGCCGTTGGGCATCGTGAATAGTCAAGAATAGGGTCGTGAACTATCAAGAATAGCCATCATAACCCTGTCACTTCCCTATCGTAACCCATTGAGATAGGTTTTTCATCCCATAAAATAGGAATTAGGATGAGCTAGTTTCGCTAGAACAAAAGAGCATCTTTTGATATCCAACTATCCAACAAGCGATTAAATATATTTTAACTCAAATTTAAGAGTAGACTGTACATTCCCCCGCAATAATCGATTCTACGGGCGTTAAGATTACAAACTGTCAAAAAGAAAGAACTCGACACAGGGAGCCATTGGCTATCAATTCAGTCAAATAAAACAGCCTCTTTCCTTATTTCTTCTCCAATATGACTATATATTCATTGCACATCGTGCTAACCTTCTTCCCTGCCACATTAGTAGGACTTGTTTTGGAAGGCATCCTTTTGTTAGGTATTTCTCTAACAATAGTATCGATATGTGTAAAACCATTCTTCTCAAACATTTCAGCAGTAAAGTAATCTAATGGAATTTGAACCCCCTTAACCGTTCTGTTCCCTACGACATAACAAACGACTCCACCACTCTTTATTACAGACGCGACATTCTTTATAGAACAGCTATAATCATTAAGAAACGAGACCACTTCCAAATTTCTCTTTGGGTCAATGCTCTTTATTTCGTCCAGTTCAGATTTAATGCTTTTAGTCTCAAAAAGTTCCTCTTTCTGAACTCGTCCCCCCATTAGGAGATTATCTAGTGTTTTAGCATTTTCAAAATTGAACCATTCATTTGCCCACCTTGAAAATTGTCCATAAGCAACGGTTGTTCTACTATCGCCATAAGGCGGAGAGGTTACAACCATATCAACACTATTCGGCTGTATTATATCGGAAGGGATTTCTATAGTACTATTAAAGTCATAGATACCTATATTACATGGATATTTTATACTATTAAACTCCTCAAGTCCATTTATATTTCTTATAACCTTTTCTTCAAACAATCGAAAGACATCCGGTTTGAAGTCTTTAATTTTCTCTTCCTTCATCCTAAACCGCTTAAATTCTCCATTCCTCGTAAACGATACCTCTCTAACAGTCTCGGAAAGAGGAACTTTAAAGAAATCAGCGAAATCCAAAGCCACACATTCATTAATTACTTGATAAATATAAGAAAGGCGCAAAAGGCTATCTCTGGAATACCAATAAGTATAATTAGAAATATTATCGAAGTTCTTATTCTTGACCTTATCTTCAGAATACTCAAAGAACAAGGCTTGCATCATTGAAAAAGTATCTCTGATACAAGATAAATCATAATGGGTTGTTTTTACATGGCTCATCAATCTAGCCAATGGATTAAGGTCTGTTCCTATCGCGTTTATACCTTTTATAGAAGCCTCAACTAACGATGTACCGCTTCCCATATATGGATCAAAAAGTAGCTCAACTCCATCCTCTGGCTTATATTCCTCTATTAGAGCTCTTGCTACTTGGGGAATCATCATCGCAGGATACGCATGATAGCAATGAGTAAATTCTTTGGTATCGGCATCCTTAAAGCTCCACCTATTATCAATCGTTCTTTTGTACATACCTTCCTTACTTATATTATGTGAGTGCAAATATACTCAATTGCTCACATATTGTGAGTACATAAGCATATATAAAACTATATTTTTGGGCAAAAATAACAATAATGATTAGAAAGACCGAGTATCAACTTGAAATCATCCTTAAGATAAAGGAGCTAAGAGAGGCCAACAATGTTAGCCAAAAAGAGTTGTCGAATCTCCTCGAAGTGGCTCCGGGCTTAATAGGGAGTATAGAAAGCCCTAAATTTCCACATAAGTACACCCTTAGTCAGATCTATAAAATATGCCACTATTTCAACATTACCATAGAACAGCTATTCATATCAGAGGAAGATTTTTCCAAAGATAGAGATATTATTGACTTACTCATATTTAATATAATACGTTATGGAGAATAAGGATTTTATTATTTCAAAGTTCAAAGAGGTTAAATCCTTGGAATATGTTCCAAGCAATAGAGCCAACAATACTGGGATTGGAAAAACATTTGAAGATTACATCGGAGTTGTCGAGAACAATTTAGACGAGCCCGATTTAGCTGGATTCGAAATAAAATCTCATCGCGGCGCTTCATGCTCTTACGTTACCCTATTCACGAAAAGCCCCTCATTTCCCAAACGTGCGAATGCTTATTTAAAAGATAAATTTGGAACACCTTATGAAGATGCACCATCTATAAATAGCTTGCATACGTCTATGTTTGCAAATAGCTATAACACATATATGAAGAAATATTCTTTTAAACTCCTAAACAACCCTGTCGCCAAGACAATATTAATAGGAGTATTTGACTTAAATACAAAAGAGCTGTTAGATTGTAGCGTAGGTTACACCTATCAAGACATTCAAAAAGCACTAACAAAGAAGCTAAAGAACTTATTATATGTAACTGCCCAAACAAAAAAAGAAGGAGGTAAGGAACTCTTCTACTTCAATAAAGCCGATATATATACAGAGCCATCATTTGAGCGTTTTATATCACTCTTAACCGATGGGAAGATAATGTATGATATAAGAATCGGGAGCTATAAATCTGGCCCCAAATATGGTATGCCGCACGATCATGGGAGTGGATTCAGAATATTAGAGGCTAATATCAGACTATTATATTCTGATCACGAAACCATAGAATAAAACAAGCTACGCTTCATTTGTTGGCTTCTGTATCAAGACCGGAGACAAATACCATAGGGTTTCAACGATAATAGGCTCAATATCCCAACCGGATATTATCTACCCAAAAGGTATTTCCCGGAGACCCTATGTATGAGCCTCCGTGACTGGAACAGAACTCTAAGATCATATGGGTTACCTCATCGTCCTCCGTTCCCCAGCCGATTTCTTGGACAGGGACGTTCTTACCTTTGCTGTTTAAACTATAACGAGCGGACTCTCCGAGTTGAAACCCCATATATTCTTTATAATCGCTACGTTTCGTGATATCGCCGTATAAGATCGTGAAATTGGCATCGTTTACCCAATCCGTATTTTTATCCATCCGGATTACCAGCGTACCGATACGCTTAGCATATATGTTCCCGTCCTTATCTTCCCAACGCTTCTGAAGAAAGAGATTCACCAAAGGCATATCAATGCCATTTACCTCCGATCTCTTGCTAAAACCGCTCAATTTAATACGATTGGGATCACCGGAGAGTTTCACCTTATAATCGAATAACAAGGACGTAGGTTTTTGGTGAAACGGGATACCGCAAACGATCTGTCCCCACGTCTCCGAAGAATTCTTCGCCGGTTCCAGAAAACGGCCGAGATAGAGGCATCCCCCGACCAACACCTTCACGTTCATGATACCCATCGCCGAGATCGATTCTATCCCCGTCTCCAGCCGTGCGCAATACCCCTCATCCCGTCTTTCGGGGTAGACACTGACGCTAGCTTTCGTAATCCCGCTCACCCTAGCCATCACGTTAGAACTGCCCCAAGGCGAAGCTTTCGACTCAAAAGGTCTATTTCCGATAATCGTATCCGTAGGGCCAACGCAGTAAAGTGTCTTCGTCTCCTTCCCGATAATAGCCGATTCCGTGATCTTACGTACCACCCACTGATCCAGATCGCCATAACGGATCACTTCCGTCTTTCGCTGGGCATATAGCGCCATACTCATCCCCAAAAAGACAAATAAATAGCCTAACCGATTATTTACTACCATAAGTTACCCTCCTATCCAAATCCTTTTTTATTTTTGCAGCGAAATTAATTAGAATCGATAACACAAGGCAAGTCCGTATAAAGAATTTATTCGGATTATCCATGATAAATAACAAACGACGTGAATAAACCCATGGCAGAAAAGCCCCGGACACCCTCCATCGCGATCTCTTTACTACCCGTAGTGACATTAGTCATCATGCTGGCCGTAGCCATCTATATTTTCCGGGGCGATTCCCTTGGAGGAGCCAGCCAAATCGTATTATTGATAGCCACCTCGATCTGCTCTTTGATCGCCGTCTTTCATTGCAAGATCAAGTGGGAAGATATCGAGGGGCAAATCGCCCGTAACATCTATGGGATTGCACCGTCTGTCATCATCCTTTTATTGATCGGAACCCTATCGGGCAGTTGGATGGTAAGCGGGATCGTGCCGTCCTTGATCTATTATGGGTTGCAAGTCATGCAAACGGATTTCTTCCTCGTGGCCTGTTGCCTGCTATGCAGTATCGTATCGGTCATGACGGGTAGCTCGTGGACTACCATCGCCACCATCGGGATCGCCTTGATCGGGATTGGCGAGGCGCAAGGCTTCAGTACGGGGTGGGTAGCCGGAGCGATTATATCGGGCGCTTATTTCGGGGATAAGATGTCGCCGTTATCAGACACTACGGTATTGGCGGCCTCCGTAACGGACACGCCCCTTTTCACGCATATCCGGTATATGCTTTATACGACCGTTCCCTCTATGATCGTCACACTGATCGTATTCAGCATCGCCGGATTCTCGAGGGAGGCAGCGGACGCATCCCAGATAGCCGCTTTCTCCGAAGCCTTGAAAGGCTCGTTCCATATCACGCCTTGGCTTATGATCGTACCGATCGTTACCGGAATCATGATCGCCAAGAAGACACCTTCGATCGTAGTGCTTTTCGCCTCTTCCATACTCGCCGGAATATTCGCCTTGATCTTCCAGCCAAACGCCTTATTGGAGATTTCCGGGATCACGGATAGCGGAATTATCGCCTATATCAAAGGCCTGCTGATGACTTTCTATGACAGCACGCAGATACAGACCGGCAACGAGGCCCTGAACTCTCTAGTCTCTACCCGGGGAATGGCCGGGATGATGAACACGATTTGGCTGATCATTTGCGCCATGTGTTTCGGCGGGGCCATGTCCGCTAGCGGCATGCTGGAAAGCATCACACGTATCTTCTTGCATTTCATGCGAGGCCGTACCAGCATGGTCGCCTCTACCGTCGTGTCCGGATTATCCTTGAACATCTGCACGGCGGACCAGTTTATCGCCATCATCCTGAACAGCGAAATGTTTAAAGAAGTATATAAGCAACGGGGATTCGAGAGCCGCCTGCTTAGCCGGACAACGGAAGACTCCGTCACTGTCACCTCCGTGCTGATCCCGTGGACGACTTGCGGTATGACACAATCTACAATCCTTGGCGTATCTACTTGGACTTATTTCCCTTATTGCATCTTTAATATCGTCAGCCCGTTTATGAGCATTCTTATAGCGGCAACCGGTTATAAGATCGTCCAAAAGACTGTGAAATAAGGAAATCAATCTATAATTCATAGCGTTATTCAAGGTATTTTTAGTATTTTCGCACCATCATTATTTAAGCGACTGAATGAACAATGGAAAATCATCTTAAGAAGATGCCCTCCCCTCTACTTTCACTAGTGCCTATCCTCGTGCTGGTAGCTCTTTTGTTTGTAACCATACGCACTTTTGGCAGCGACGCGTTGAGCGGCGGAAGCCAAGTCGTATTACTTACCACCACGGCGGTCGCCTCCCTTTTGGCCATGATCTTCTGCAAAGTCAAATGGCGTGATATAGAAGAGGCGATATGTAAAAACATATTGGGAGTGGCCACAGCTATAATTATCCTATTGTTGATTGGCGCTTTATCCGGTAGCTGGATGATCAGCGGTATCGTCCCGACCTTGATTTATTACGGGATGCAAATCATCCATCCGAGTTTCTTTCTGGCCTCTTGTTGCGTGATCTGCGCTGTCGTATCCGTTATGACCGGTAGCTCGTGGACTACCATCGCCACGATCGGTATCGCCTTGATGGGTATCGGCGAGGCACAGGGCTTCGCTACGGGATGGGTAGCCGGAGCGATCATCTCGGGCGCTTATTTCGGGGATAAGATCTCACCGCTCTCGGACACGACGGTATTAGCTTCTTCCGTAACGCATACCCCTTTGTTCTCCCATATCCGGTATATGATGCTTACGACAATACCGTCTATGGTGATCACGTTGATTATCTTTACCATAGCGGGTTTTACGCATACCTCGAACGCATCCGGGCAAATAGCCGAGTTCGCCGCCTCGTTGAACGAAAGTTTTAATATCTCGCTCTGGCTACTGATCGTACCGGTGGTAACGGGTATATTAATCGCCAAAAAAGTACCGTCGTTGATCACCTTGTTTATCTCGACAGCGATGGCGGGGGTGTTCGCGATCTTTTTCCAGCCTCATTTATTGCAAGAGGTAGCGGGAGCGTCGGTAGCGGATGCCTCCTCCCTGTTTAAGGGATTATTCATGACATTCTACGGGAGTACCCAAATCGATACGGGCAACGAGGCCTTGAACAGCTTGGTCGCCACCCGGGGTATGGCGGGTATGATGAATACGATCTGGCTGATCATCTGCGCCATGTGCTTCGGTGGTTCCATGACGGCCAGCGGTATGCTGGAAAGCCTTACGTCCGTATTCCTGCGCTTTATGAAACGGAGGGTCGGCATGGTGGCGTCTACCGTATTCTCCGGTTTATTCTTGAATATCGTTACGGCCGATCAATACATATCTATTATCCTTACCGGAAATATGTTCAAGGATATCTACAAGAAAAAAGGATATGAGAGTCGCCTGTTAAGCCGTACGACGGAAGATTCCGTAACCGTAACGTCCGTACTGGTACCGTGGAACACCTGCGGCATGACGCAAGCCACGATATTAGGCGTAGCGACCCTGACGTATCTTCCTTATTGCTTCTTTAACCTGATCAGTCCGTTGATGAGTATTACGATGGCCGCCATTGGCTTCAAAATAAAGCAACACCATGAAGAAGATCAGAGTATCATTGTTAACTAAAGTCGTTATCGCTATCGCCGCCGGCGTATTGTTCGGCCAGTTTTTACCGGGAGGAATCGCACGTATCTTTGTAACCTTCAATTCATTGTTCGGCAACTTCCTATCGTTCTCCATCCCTCTAATCATATTGGGGCTGGTGACTCCCGCTATCGGAGATCTGGGTAAAGGAGCCGGAAAGCTATTGTTGATAACCGCCTTGATCGCTTACGGTTCAACAGTCTTCTCGGGTTTCTTCACGTTCCTGAGCGGATCGGCTATATTCCCGCACATACTACCGACCAACACGGAATTGACGGCGATGGAGAATCCGGAAGATTTCATGCTGACACCTTACTTCGTGGTAAATATGTCGCCTTTAATGGATGTCATGACAGCCTTGCTGCTATCCTTTACGATTGGCCTAGGGCTTTCTAATATAGCAGGAACCACCCTGCGTGACTCTTTCACGGATTTCAAGGAAATTATCATTAGGCTAATCGAGGTGGTTATCATCCCGTTATTACCGCTCCATATTTTCGGTATCTTCCTGAACATGACCGTGAGCGGACAAGTCATGAGTATTATCACGATGTTCCTCAAGGTTATCATAGTCATCTTTGTCTTACATGTATTATTGTTATTGATTCAATTCACGATAGCCGGAACCATAGCCGGGAAGAATCCGCTCCGCCTCTTGAAGAATATGTTACCGGCCTACGCTACGGCTCTAGGGACCCAATCCTCCGCCGCCACGATTCCCGTGACACTGGCGCAGGCTGTCAAGAATGGCGTACGGGAGAATATAGCGATCTTTACCGTTCCGCTTTGCGCCACGATCCATCTGGCAGGTAGCACCATGAAAATCGTAGCTTGCGCTATGGCTATCATGATCATGGCGGGAGAACCGGTTACCTTCTCCAATTTCAGCGGATTTATCATGATGCTGGGAATTACGATGGTAGCGGCTCCGGGGGTTCCGGGAGGGGCTATTATGGCCGCTTTGGGTATCTTGCAAAGTATGCTGGGATTCAATGAGACACTACAAGCGTTAATGATCGCCCTTTATATTGCCATGGATAGTTTTGGCACCGCTTGCAACGTGACGGGAGATGGCGCTATCGCTGTCGTGGTGGATAAAATAGCCGGGAAAAACACCCCATAGTTACCTAGAGTAGCAGGAAGCCATAAGCGCCTCCAAGGTATCGACCTCTTTTTCCCGCATCATCGTAAGGGCGATATGGGCACAGGCGTAAGCGTCGGCCATGGCGTTATGATGTCGGGTAAGGTCGTAACCGCAGTGGGCGGCTACTGTCTGCAACTGATGATTTACCAGAAATGGGTACATCTTCCGGGATAGACGGCAAGTGCAATAGAAGGGATATTTCGGATAGGCTAAGTCATATACCTCGTGGGCGGCTTTCAAGCATCCCTCATCAAACGGACTGTTATGGGCAACAAGGGGGAGATCCTTTAGTTTCGGGGCGATGCTTTCCCAAGCCTCCTCGAAACATAACGCATCATTCGTATCCTCAGCGCTCAACCCATGTATAGCCGTAGTCCAACGGGTATAGAAATTAGGGGTAGGACGTACCAAGGTATAAATGCTATCTACTACCCAGTCATCCTCCAATATGGCGATACCTATACTGCAAATACTGCTCCGCTTTCCATTAGCGGTCTCAAAGTCAATGGCTGCGAATCGTTCCATAGATAGATTACTAGTTTTTAATCCGTTTACTATTTATTTGTAGAGACGGGGCGTGCCCCGTCTCTACAAATAACCTCTCATTATTTATGGCTCCAGTCCCTTGGTGCGGGGACAGGGGCTAGCGGTTTGCGTTCTTTTAATTGTTTCATGACTTCCTCGATAGCACGGTCTAATTGTTGATCCTCACCGTTCCATTCCTTGATGGGGTCGTTATCGATCAAGATATCCGGATCCACACCATGGTTCTCGATAATCCAGTTACCCGTCTTCGGATCATAGCTCGTGAAGAAAGGCACACGGATATCCGTACCGTCCATATAAGGAAGCGGGCCGCTAATACCGATGATACCGCCCCAAGTACGGGTTCCAATCAATTTACCTAAGCCAAGCGCACGGAAGCCCCACGGGAACAAATCGCCATCGGAAGCGGAATACTTATTGATCAAGCAAACTTTCGGGCCGACCTGTACGGCATCCGGCACGGTCCCGATCAAAGAAGAACCCCGGCGCATCGTCAAACGATACGGCTCACGAGACAGACGTTCCAGAATCATCGGGGAGACATTTCCACCGCCATTCGCACGATCATCGATAATCAAACCCTCCTTATCCAATTGCGGATAGAAATAGCGGGAGAACTCATTCAAGCCTTCCGGCCCCATATCCGGGATATAGATATAACCGACCTTACCGTTCGTCGCCTTATCCACCTTCTTGATATTATCTTGGATCCAATTATAATGATACAAAGAATACTCTTCCGCCAACGGACTGACTACGATCTTACGAGCGCCCGCCAACTGAGGCTTGCTATTCAAGGACAACTCGGTCGGAACGTTCGCCTTCCCGATCAACAACTTATACATATCGTTCACGCTATTCGTAGGAACCCCGTCTATAGCGACGATATACTCTCCGGCCTTCGCCTCAACACCCGGCTCTGTCAATGGAGAACGTAATTCCTTACTCCAAGAAGCCCCCGGCAGGATCTTTTCCAAGCGGAAGAAACCACTCTTATCCCGAGAAACCTCAGCACCTAGCAGACCCATCGATACCCGTTTAGGACTTTCCACCTCACCGGGGTTCACATAAGCATGCCCTACTCCCAGCTCGCCGATCATCTCGCCAATAATATAATTCAAGTCCAAACGTGTTTTCACGTAAGGAAGAAGGGCGGCGTATTTCTCCTTGATCGCCTTCCAATCCTTGCCATGCATATTCTCCAGATAGAAACCATCCCGGAAAGCACGCCAAGCCTCATCGAAGATTTGCGCCCATTCCTTCGTATAGTCTACCGTGATCTTCATATTCGCCAGATTAACCGGCTTACTTAAATCCGCTTTACCCTTCGGTATATCGGTTACGAATAGTTGATCGTCCTTAAAGAAAACAGCTTTCTTGCCAGCCGGATCAACCATCATAGCGGCATCGCTAACGGTTTCCTCTTTCTGTTTCTTCAAGTCAAACATCTTCATGCCGCCTTTCGTGAAATAATACACGTTCGTTCCATCGGAATAAAGATCGTAGTAATTCGATCCCGGCAAGGGGAGCTTAACGATTCGATCCGTGATACCCTCTATATCAATCTTTACGACCGGAGTAGAAGCCTCATTCTTTGTCTCGTCCTTTTTAGAGGCATCCGCTTTCGCCGGGGTAGATTCAATGGCTACCTCCGCATCCGTTTCCATAAACGGGGAAGCGGTATCCTTAGACAATAACGCCAGATATACGCCACCCATATTATTATACACATGATTCCATTCCGTTTGGCTATACGTAGGATTGAAATCACGGGCGGAAGTGAATACCAGATATTTGCCATCCGTACTGAATACCGGAGAATAAGACTCGTACCATTTATCGGTCACGGGATATTCTTTCTTACCCGCGATATCGTAGACATAGACGATTGAGAAATTATTATCGGACACACGGGAATAAGTCAACCAATTATTATCCGGAGAGAAACTTACGTTGCGGGCTTCACCTAACAGACTTTGTGAGATAGTTGTTAGCTGTTTGTTAGATACGTCCAAAAGATTGATACGATTTTTACGATCCGTATAGACAATCTTCTTGGAATCCGGACTCCACTGGAAAGTATGGATATACGTATCGTTATTCTTGGTCAACTGGGTAGGCTCGCCCCCCTCGGAATCTTGGAGATACAGCTCGGTCTCGCCGGTAGCGTCGGAGATATAGGCTATATGTTTTCCGTCCGGCGACCATTGAGCGTCACGTTCGTGCGCTCCCGGAGTACGGGTGATATTTTTCGTAACCCCTTTATCTACCGGGATATTGAAGACCTCGCCACGAGCCGTCACCACCATACGCTCACCTTTTGGGGAGAGGCTGGCACTCATGATATATTTGGATCCATCCTTGATCTCGCTACGTGCGTAGACATTATCGGAGGCAAGGGTAACGTTCACTTTCTCCGGTTTCTTCGACGCCGCATCCATCTTATAGATATAGCCTCCATTCTCGAAAACGATCGTATTGCCGAAGCTGCTAGGGAATTTCACATCGTACTCGGTGAAGTTCGTCACCTTACTTGTTTGTTTTGTCTTCGTATTGTAAACGAACAAGTTCATCGTGTAATCCCGATCCGAAAGGAAATAGATCTCATCACCAATCCACATCGGAAAGATATCTTGCGCCTCATTGTTCGTGATATTCTCTACACTTTTCTTCTCCGGATTATACACCCAGATATCATCGGCCATACCACCCTTATAGTATTTCCATGTACGGAACTCACGCATTACCCGGTTGTAAGCCAATTGTTTTCCGTCGGGCGAATAGCTACAAAAGCCGCCCTCGGGCAAGGGAACCACCTCGGAAAGGCCACCTTCTTTATTTACCGTATATAACTTACCGGAGAACCCATCGCTGATGCGGTTGCGGTAAACAATACCATTACCGTCCGGTGTCCAAGTCATCACGATATTATTCGGGCCCATGCGATCGCCCAGATCGTCACGGCTATTCGTAGCCGTGTAAGTGATACGCAATGGCTCACCGCCGGAAGAGGGCATCGTGTACACTTCCGTGTTACCGTCGTACTGTCCCGTAAAAGCGATCGTCTTACCATCCGGGGAGAAACGGGGAAACATCTCATACCCCACATACGATGTCAATCGCTGTGCCTCACCACCTGTAGCCGGGACCTTATATAAATCGCCAGCGTACGAGAATACAATCTCTGAACCATTTGTAGCCGGAAAGCGCATTAATCTCGCCTCATCCGCCGCCATCAACAACGTAGGGATAGCGACAGCCGCCAATGCTGTTAAAATCATTCTTTTCCTCATAACCAATCTTTTCTTTTAATCATATCTGTTCTATCCGTTTTTTAGTTGGCCCAATAGCGGGTAGGACCTCAAATGTACATAAAAAGATCCAAAATCCAAGTCAAGTCCCTTATATATCCGATCCTAGAAAAAGTTTTAGAATCTCTAATTTATTACTACCTTTGCGCCGGAAATCAAACAATGATACAAATAAGATGAACAAGAAGCTTCTGAACAACTCAAAAAGATGGTATACCCGGGCTTTCTCGGGCAATACGATCGTGCATGTTCATTGGTTCAGCGGTTTTGTCTAAATCCATCCATACTCTTCTTGAGAGGACTTCTTTTTATAGTTCTCTTCTTACACCTACATCTAGGTCTTAATTGCACTCAAGTTTAACGTCTGCGGAAAAGAGGGAGTATTCGTATGCTTCGTTTCCGGGGAAAAGATGTCTTGCGCATCTCAAAATACAATATGCTTATGTTTATCATTCTAGGTCTATTAGGTCTGGGGATAAGCGTCGGTTATTTATGCCGACACGTCCCCGCTTTCAAGGGATTGGAACATTCCATCTCTTATACGATTTTCGCGATGTTGTTCATATTTGGTATTACCATAGGAGCCAACCAATCTTTGCTGAATAATATTGGTGAGTTTGGAATACAAGCAGCCATACTTGCTATTTGCGGAGTATTGGGAAGTCTGGTAGCATCTTTTATCGCTTATAAATTATTTATCAAGAAAGGAGGTCTCAATGAAAAATAACCTAATCGTTATCTTATGTTTCACAGCGGGAATCTTTTGCGGAACCTTCGCCAACACGACTATCTCCATGTATTGCGAAAAACTACCGCAATTCTTGCTATACGCCCTCGTTATCCAAGTAGGATTGAATCTGGGAGCAAACGCCGAATTAGGAAAGATGGTAAAGGATATCCGGTTTTCCAGTTTGTTACTGCCGTTCTTTACGATCATCGGCACGTTAGTATTCTCCGCGGCGGCGAGTTTGTTATTGACCTCGTGGAATATATATGATTGTATGGCTGTAGGAAGCGGATTCGCCTATTATTCCTTATCCTCCTTGCTTATCGTACAACTGAAAGAGGCGTCGGCAGGGATAGAGATCGCTTCGCAACTTGGGGCTATCGCATTATTGGCTAATATCATCCGGGAAATGTTAGCTTTATTCGGGGCACCGCTGTATGCCTCTTTCTTTGGTAAATTCGCTCCGGTATCCGTGGCGGGAATCAATTCCATGGATGTCTGCCTTCCGGTTATCAGCCGGTATTCCGGAAAGAATATCGTACCTGTGGCTATTATTCACGGGATTATCCTCGAGATCAGCGTGCCGTTGCTTATCTCGCTCTTTTGCAAGTAGAAGCAGGATTTATCCTCAACACCCGCTATAAACACTAAAGAGGATGCGTACATTATATCGACGCATCCTCTTGTTCCTTTATCCGTACTTCCTCCTCACGGAGGTACTTACGGACCTCTTAATTTATTACTTTAGTATTAATATTAATCCAACTCCCGCCTGTTCATCCGTCACGGATTACTTGGGATCGAAACCCTCACGGGAATTGTTGATTATCTTATTTCATTATTCCTTTATTGAATATCCTTATTTTACAGCTACTTTCACGGTCTCGTTACCTACCGTTACGAATACTACACCAGCAGGAGCGGCGATAGTAGCGTTGTCGGAAGTAAGAACTGTCTCAGCAACTGTCTGGCCTAATACAGTACGAACGTAAGCAGTCTCGCCTGCGGCACCTTGGATAGTTACGACACCGTTACCGGCTACAACTACGATAGAAGATTCTTTTGCGTCGATAGATTCGTTGGCTGTCGGAACCTCTGTGCCAAGCGTGAAGACCATTGCCTTTTCTGGATTTGTTGTTAAACCTAACATACCATTCAAAGCATATACATAAGCTGTCTTATAAACATCACCCTCTTTGACCTTTCTTTGAGAAGAAACGAAATATTCATCATCTCCCTCCGCAAGTGTGATATTAAATTTGAACGCATCCAATCGATCTGTTGATTTCACGCTCTTGTCATCGTTAAGCTCCTTAACAACCTTAACGGTCTCACCTTTCACGGTAGTAGTGATTGTATCAACCCCCGTAAGGATAGCCGGGCGGAAGATAACCTTCGTCTCAGACTTGCCTGAACCTTCCAAATAATATTTCTCGTCCGTATATTGTTGCGCAGAACCTTCAACGAAATAATGCAAAGAATCTGTCGGATTGAACATGAACATTCTCTCAGCCGGTTTTTCCTCACCTTCAGCCACCTCAATACCCTTAGAGATATAGAATGACGGAGTCTTAGCCTTGCTATCCGCTGTATCTAACCAGAAGATCATGCTTTCAGCGGACAAGATGCCCTCGTTGAAGCCATTCTTATTCAACTGATAGTTGATAGAGCCTAACATATTGTCGAAAGAAGCGTGACGAGGTTTAGCGGCCAATGACGGGTTGAACGGATTAGCGTCCAAAACCTCAACGTTAGCGTAAGTCTTATTAATATCATCAGCAGATTGGTAACGATTGGCCGCATAAGTAATAGCCATAGAAGTAGTATTTACGCTAGCCATTTTTGCACTACTACCAGTTGAGCCATCATAGCTAAGCTTACCGTCTGTTACAGCGCTCACCGCAACTAAAGAATAAGCGCCAGCGGCATTCTTAACAACAGCGAACTCTGTAGCGGCATCAGCAGCCTTATCTCTAGATGCGGCAGCGCCAAGATATTTAGCATCATCACCTTTGGCTTCCGTATAGCGTAAAACATAAGTCGGAACAACCAATGTATCGCCATCAGCCTTCATGACAACCTCTCCCTTATCATTCAAATAAGCGAAAGCATTTGTGCTTATCACATAATCCTCAACACCTTGCAGAGATTTAGTAGAATGATCTTTTGCTCCCTTTATTCTTTCCGGATAAAGAACGATTAAATTCTCCTCTTTGGTTGAAGCCTTCATTGTTTTAGTAGCATTGTCATCAATAGCGTAAAGAGCTTTCTCTCCAAATAACGCGTCCTTACCATTGAATGTCATCTTAAAGCCTTCTGCGATCTGAGTATCCGTGAATACCTTATATCCGTCCGTACGAGTCGTAGCGATCGTGTTGAACTTAACGGAAGTATTGTTTGCTAAAGCTAACGCTGTTGTTACACCCTTATTTGCGGCGATTGTTACATCAGTGCCGTTGTACTTAGCGTTAACTACCTTATAGCCACCTTCAGCACCATTAGGTTGTAAACGTAATACTAAATCATCACCAGTCTCACGGTTTGTCAATGTAAATTCATATTTGCCGTTGAAGCCAGAAACGATCCATTGTGATACCGGCATAGTGAAATCTACGCTATTATAAGCGGCGACACTTAAGCTTGAACCATCAGCAGGATCTATTGTCAAATACTTATGGTACTCAGTTTGTGAATCAGCCTCATCATTCTCACTCTTGGTTGAGCTAGTGAAGTAGATATTAACCACATTCTCAATGTTCTTCTTCAACAATACTGAAGCGTCAAGGTAAGAGTTTTCACCTAGTTGAGGATGGATAGCGGAATATTTCGTTCCTGACATTAGAACAGAAGTAACATAAGTTTTCGTATCAGAAACAGATGGCTTAACAGCAGCTACGTAAACCTTCGTCGCGGCTGTTGTTTGATCTTTTTTCTTATAATCAACAGTCAACGTCAATTTACCATCCTCATTCAATACGTCTTTCGCCGTAATCGTAAAGTTTGCGTTAGAGCAAGAGTCAGCGTTGGCCGTAGCAACCGATCCCTTCATCCAATACAAAGCATATCCCTCATTGTCTTGCTTACCATTGATGTCATAACGATTAGAGGGATCTAAAGCTAAGAATGTAATTTCTTGAGCCGCTGTCAAGATTGCGTCATTATCTGGAGTCTCTGCATTTACCGCACTAACAAATGCCTTAACTTTCTTCGAATCACCTTTCACGAAATAAGTACCGGCAGCCAACTTATTCTCATCAGAAGGTTGAGTTGCCGCAACCTCATCCGTAAATGATACGGGAACAACCTTATCAAACAAATTTCCAACCAGTTCATTCGTTGTATAATCGAATGACAATGTTGTGCCATTTGAATTATAGTCATTCAAATAAGCGGCATCAATACCCTCTGAGCAAGAGAATGCTTTCAAGCCAGTCTTTACTTCTTTTGTAGGTACAGTTACTGTATACAAACCTGAGAATTTCAACTTGCCCTCTGATACAGCGAACTTAGCATTCAACTCAGAAAGATTCTTGTCGGTAGCGGCAGTCAACGCATTACCGTCCTTATCGGTAACTACCTGATAAGCCACACCACCAACATTAGCCCACAACTCAAAAGAGTTAGATGAATAATTACGGATAGTAAATACGACTCCTGTAGTTGCATTACCATCAGCATCACCAAAAGAAATAACCTTCTTTTTGTCCTTTGTCGTAAGAACATCTGTAACCTTCAACAATGCACTCTCAGACGCACCTAGATAAAAGCTCATTCCATTAGCAAGAGCCGTCTTATTCTCGCTATAGGAAATTACGTTCTTAGCCGTAAGATCAGTAGCGGCATACGCAGCATTAAAAGCAGGTCCACCTAGCAGTAAACCAGCTGTTAACAAGGTAAAAATCCTTTTGTTCATAAATTCAAAATTTAATATTAATAATAGTGTTAATTAAAGTCCATCCCGTCGTTTAGTACCCTTGTTTTACTCGAAAACGACTAGTCTAAACGATCGTTTAGATCTTGCGTTTTTTAGGCGCTTGAGCGGGAGGTTCGTTGAAGGAATCGCTTGTTTGGTAAATGATAACCTATCCTATTGATAAGAAAGAGGATAAGTGGAAAAAAAATAGCCCGGAAGGGTTGCAAGTATCGAAGAAACGCGTACCTTTGCAAATGACTAAAAGAATCGATCGTTTAAACTAGTCGTTTCCATACTCCAGATATCATTTCAATCTATTATTCATCAGCTTTTATAGTATAGCATTAATAATGTACATGCGTACATTAATATTATATTAAACGAGTCATCCGGAATTTACGGATTGTCATTGTGACACTTTGTATATTAAAGTCCTTGAGAATCGAATTTTCCGGGAGATTATACACCTAGTTCTATAAAACGAGAAAAATATTCGCAAGTAGTTATTTCATAACAAGATAACGAAATATACCATTTTATTCTAGCGAAAATAATTCATCCTTATTCATACTCTTAAGGCTAAAACCTGTAATTCACCTGTATGTAAAGGCAATTTCTATCGTATGCGATGGGGATTACTACCGTATGTATCACCTAATGCATACGGTTACGTCGGCTAACGCATATATTCGCGTGAGCAAACACCACCTTTCTCACCGGAAAAGCGACCTTTTACCTATAAATAAGAGACAAAAAGGCCCTTTTCACCTATTTCTTCTCTCTGGTTAGACTTCTCCAAAGAAGAGGTATGTCAAACAAACAGCCTTGTTTCGCGCAAACTGTCATGATTATCGCCGCTTCGCTTACCATCCATCCGCAAGGGCTATAACAGAATAATCGACATAGAAAAGCCCCGCAGGATAACTGAACCGCATCCCAAAGCCACTGAGAAGACCTTGTTGGTTCCGGTATAAAAAGGCTTTCCAAGTGATTAGTTATTCACTTCCCAAGCCGTCAGTTAGCGGCTAGGTATAGCCGCTAGTTATTCACTCGACAAGCCGTCAGTTATTCACTTCAACAGCCAATGAGAGGGCCCGTTTCTTGGTTATCAGGGCCTGTACAGGCACATGTTTCCCGCATTTAAAATAAGCTATGGCTTACATTTGACGCGGAAAGCCTCATTAACCCACCTTTAGCTTTAAGGCTGTATCCTTTATGCGTTCACTATATCTCGTCTTCACTCAAACCACACAAGATATTTCCGAAAAAAAGACGTACGTGTTTTTTTAAAGCCTAAATGAATGCCCCATATAATAAAAATCGTATCTTTATCGCCAAAGATGGAAAAGAGCCATCTATATCCTATTAATCACTAAAACCTATAAACACTATGGGAAAATTTATCAACCCCTTCACCGATTTCGGCTTCAAGCACATATTCGG